>Ga0208521_1001040_pt1 | contig 15153 bp, 9 predicted proteins | sample ETNtaG_24_FD_185754 | JGI IMG/M metagenome (GOLD analysis project Ga0208521, IMG submission 185754) | Marine microbial and viral communities from oxygen minimum zone, Eastern Pacific Ocean - ETNP201306SV47 (SPAdes) (version 2) | ecosystem: Environmental > Aquatic > Marine > Oceanic ... | reverse complement strand
CATCCGTCACTAAAACTGCTGATAACCGGTATTCCGAATGTAGGTAAGTCCAGTTTGATCAACCGGCTTTCAAAACGTAAAGCCGCAGAAATAGGGCCGACTCCGGGAGTAACGAAACATCAGGATTGGATCAAGCTGGGCAAGGATGTGGAACTGTTGGATACTCCGGGAATTCTCTGGCCGAAAATTGATAATCATGAAGCAGGTATGCGCTTGACGATTACCGGTGCGATCAAAGACTCAATTGTTGGGACATCTCTGCTGTGTGATTATCTGCTGGCTGTTCTGCAACAGAAAGATCCGGAACAACTGCAGCAACTTTACAAACTTGCTCCGGAAGATATTGATTTGCTGCCAGGTGATTTGCTGGAGAAAATCGCGGAAAAACGCGGTTGCCTGAAAAGCGGCGGCATTGATCACCCGCGTGTAGAAAGTTTGCTGCTCCGTGATTTCAGAGCAGGAAAACTGGGCCGCTTAAGTTTTGACATTCCGGAGGAAACGCAGGTAGATTCATAAAACTGGAATTAATCTGACTATTTCGACTCCGATTGAGTTCATGCCTTTGGCGGTCGTGCGGTATGACGTCCAGTAGCGGAAAGCAGGACTTTCCGTAAACGGATATTTTCCGGAGTTACTTCAACAATCTCACCCTCACGAATGAATTCAATCGCCCTCTCTAAAGTCATCGGAATTATCGGTGTCAGTACTGTGTTTTCATCTTTGCCTGAAGCACGGTGATTTGTCAGTTTCTTCTCTTTGCACGGATTAACGTTCAGGTCTGAATCCCGATTATGCTCTCCAAGTATCATTCCCTCATACACACGTTCACCGGCAGTTATGAACAAAATACCTCTTGGTTCTAAATTGAAAAGCGCGTAAGGTATGCTTTTTCCCTGACGGTCTGAAACAATTGATCCGGTAAATCTTATCGGGAAATCACCACGGTACGGTTCGTATCCGGAAAGATATGAATTCAGAATTCCGGTACCGCGTGTGTCAGTCAAAAATTCGTTGCGGTAACCGATTAATCCACGTGACGGAATATTAAACTGGACCTGAACCCGTCCTGTTCCGTGATTTACCAGGTTGATCATGCGACCCTTGCGTTGGGACAGCTTTTCCGAAACTATGCCTAGAAAACCCTCTTCGCAGTCCACATAAACATGTTCGATTGGTTCTAAACGCTCCCCGTTCTCTTCTTTATAAATAACTTCCGGACGACCAACTGCGAGCTCAAAACCCTCACGCCGCATTGTTTCAATCAGTACTGCCATCTGCAGTTCCCCCCGCCCTTTTACCAGGAAACGGTCTGCGTCCAGTGTCTCTTCAAACTGCAGAGATACATTAGATAGTGTTTCTTTGTAGAGACGGTCCTTGATTTTATTCGGCTGAACCAGCTTGCCTTCCTGCCCGGCGAAAGGGGAATTGTTGGTATAGAAAAACATTGAGATGGTTGGTTCATTATTCGGTTGAACCAGCTTGCCTTCCTGCCCGGCGAAAGGGGAATTGTTGGTATAGAAAAACATTGAGATGGTTGGTTCATCAACCGAGATTCTTTTCAATGCTTTTGGAAGTTCTTTAGTACAGATAGTGTCCCCGATACGGACGTTATCAATTCCTGCCAGAATCATGATTTCGCCGGGTTCAATTTGTTCTGCTTCTGCCATGCTGAAACCCTCATAAACCTGTACTTTACTGGCACGTAAAGCAATCTCCTCGTTTCCTTCACCGATGCATACCAACTGCTCATTTTTCTTAACAATTCCATTTGCAACACGTCCGATGGCCAGTTTTCCTAAATAGTCAGAAAAATCCAAATCCGCCACCAGCATTTGAAAAGGTTCTTCTTCTGAATGTTTAGGTGCAGGCAGTTCTTTTAAAATTGTGTCAAAGAGCGGAAACAAATTTGTGGACTCATCTTCCAGTTCATTCTTTGCGATTCCATCTCTGCCGATTGCATAGAGCACCGGAAATTCCAACTGATCTTCTGTTGCGTCAAGGTCGATGAAAAGGTCATAGATTTCATCCAGAACTTCGGCAACACGTGAATCCTGTCGATCAATCTTATTAATCACCACTACTACTTTTTTCTGTCCTTCTAGTGCTTTTTTCAAAACAAAACGTGTTTGAGGCAAAGGCCCTTCAGAAGAATCTACGAGCAGGATTGCACCGTCAACCATCATCAACGCACGCTCCACTTCTCCGCCAAAATCAGCGTGACCTGGAGTATCAAGGATATTAATTTTAGTTTCCTTCCAGGTTACAGAGCAGTTTTTTGCCGCAATCGTAATTCCACGTTCACGCTCCAGATCCATACTGTCCATGATTCGTTCGTCTACAGACTGATTATCACGGAAAAGCCCGCTTTGACGGAACATTTGATCAACGAGAGTTGTTTTACCATGATCAACATGGGCAATGATGGCGATATTACGGATTCGGTTATTTATTTTTGTGTTTTCCATTTTTAAAATATTTTACTGTTTTTGGTTATATGATTGTTTAGTGTTTGTTTATTGTTTCAACTTAGCCCGGATTTGGTTATTTATTTTTGTGTTTTCCATTTTTAAAATATTTTACTGTTTTTGGTTATATGATTGTTTAGTGTTTGTTTATTGTTTCAACTTAGCCAGCGTTCAACTTCAAACTCCAGCGTTCTATGAATTGGATCTGCTCGCAGCAGTCTTATTTCCAGGCGCTGCCCGGCCTGGAGTGTACGGTTTTTACGGCGTCCCTGCAGACTGAGACGAATATCATCATAAACGTAGTTATCGTCAGGCATCGCTTCAAGCGGTAGAAACCATTCGAGACCGTGCGGTTCGAGGTTCACTCTAAATCCGTGATTATCAATAGAAGTCACTACTGCCTGAAAAGTTTGACCTGCATGTGGTGCCAGAAAATCGACTTTCATCAAATCAATACTTTGACGCTCCGCTTTTTCCGCCCGGCGTTCCTGTTGCGAACACTGTTCCGCCATTTCACTGTTTACAAATGGCAGCCGCTCGTTTTTTGACTTTACGCCCTGATCGAGGTGAAGTTTTTCCTTAAGCGCGCGATGTACCACCAAATCCGGATATCTGCGGATCGGTGATGTGAAATGTGCGTAATATTCTGCGGCTAAGCCAAAATGACCTTTGTTCGTTGTCTGGTAAACGGCTAAGGCCATTGAGCGTAAGAGCAAAACCTGAAGTTGTTCAAAATGCGGTAATTCCTGAATTTGCTCGATCACCTCATTAAACTTTTTTGGATCCGCCAGTGTGCTCAGTGAAGTCTTAACTCCGAAGCGGAAAAACGTCTGCTGCAGTTTCTGCAATTTTCTCATGTCCGGACGATCATGCACACGGTAAAGTGCAGGCATCCTGTTTTTAACGCAGTGCCGCGCCACCGTTTCGTTTGCTTCAAGCATGAACTGTTCAATCAGTTTCATTGCGCTGGACTGAAAACTGCGCCCAATTCCGGTCATTTGCTGATCTGAGTCAAACTCAAATACTTCTTCAGCAAAACTGAACTGCACGGCACCGCGCTGAATTCTTTTACGTTCAAGAATTTTTGCGAGCTTGTGCATTTTGCGGATATTAGTCTGTAGTTCCGGAGAACTAATTGAGGAAGTCCTGCCGTCCAGTAAATCCGCGACATCTTCATAAATTAAGCGCGCGCGACTTCGGATTATGCTTTCCGCAAGTGAGTAGCCGATTACTTCTCCGCTGGAATCAATCCGCATTTCACAGGTTAAAGTCAAGCGATTTACATTCGGACGCAAGCTGCATAAATTGTTGGAAAGTTCTTCCGGCAGCATCGGCACAGCGTGTGTCGGAAAATAGACACTTGTGCCGCGGATAAGCGCTTCCTGATCCACAGGATCTTCCGGACGTACGTAATGCGCTACATCTGCAATTGCTACAAAAAGTCGGAAACCTCCGGACTTGCCACTGTCTGGAATTACGCAAACCGCGTCATCAAAGTCACGCGCGGTTTTTCCGTCAATTGTGACAAAATCCAAATCGCGTAAATCCCTGCGACCCGAAGAAGAGTCGAAGCGTACCTGCGGTGAAAACTTTTTCACATGTTCGAGGCTCTCTTGCGGATATTCGGTACGGATCAGGTTTTCATTGAGTATCAGTTGAAAACCCAATTCGTGATCGCTGGTATTTTCCAGTGCTCGTAAAACACGTCCGCTTGGCGCAGGAGATGATTTTTTGGCATGCTTGTTTTCTTCCAGCAATTCAACTTCTACCAACGTGCCGGTTTCCAGTTCTGGAAGATCATCTTCTTCCGCAATCCAGAGGAAAGGCAAGCCCGAATTACGGTGCACAGGCACGGCTACGGTTTCACGCTTGGTTCTTTTTAAACGTGCCAATATTTCACTGGAGGCACGCTCAAGCACATTAACAATTTCCCCTTTTCTTTTTCCATGAAATCCGCGGCTGCGGAAAATTTCAATTTCGACCAGGTCACCTTCCATCGCGTAACCCTGTTCGTTCTCGCCGATAAATACGTCCGAACGTCCGCCGCCGATTGCGACAAAACCGAAACCCTTTTGATTACGGGTGAAATAACCCTTTTCTGTTTTTCCGGAACCGCTCCTTGGCCGCCTTTTAGCACGCGGTTTCCATATCGATTCATTTTTAATTTGTGATCTTTTTTCTATTTTTGCTTCTTTAGCGTCTTTTCTTTTTTCTTTTGAAACTGCGTGTTTGGGTTTTTCTTGAGCTTTAAAATAACGTGTACCCTGTTTAGAAATTTTCCCTGCTTTGATCAGTTTCAGTAATTCCGCCTTCAGTTTTGCGGTTGCAGTTTTATTCAGTCCCAGTGCACCGCGTATTTGTTTAGTGGACAATGAATCTCCGTGGTTTTCCAACAAACGGAGGATTTGTTTTTTATGTGATTTCATTTTATTAGTTGTTCTTCTTTACGCAGCTTGAGCAGATGTGCTTCAATATTCTGCAGCGCCAACAGATGCAGGCGCGGATCAATTCCTTCGTAAAGTTGTTCCAGAATTTCTTGTTTGGATTTTCCGGATTTTGATAATTTTAATATTTGTGATTCGCGTTCGCGACGATGTTTTAGTGTCTCAATCAACCGGTGAGTAGTGCGCATTGGAATTCCGTGTGAGGGAATTATTACTTCAGGATTGAGTGCAATTACTTTTTCGAGTGTTTTAAAATAGGTTGCCATGTCACCTTCCGGTGAAGGGATCACGACTGTACCGATGCCCTGAATGAGGTCACCTACGATGAACCAGCTCAGCGTGTCAGGAGCCAAACCGAGATGTCCTGCATCATGTCCGGGGATTTCATAAACTCTTACTGCAGAACCGTGCCAGCGCGTAACTTCTTCGTTTTCAACCATGTTACGTAATTCAATCTGCTCAAAATAATCATCACCGTTTTTAAGAGTCAACCGCTGCTGAGTGTCCTGACTGAGAAAGATTGGCAGTTTTAGTTGACGTGCCAGCTGATTCGAAAATTGATGATGATCAGGATGATGATGCGTGAGAAAAATCGCGTCAAGTTTCTTGCCCTCAATTGTGTTGAGCAAACGTTGATATTCCTCCGCGGAATTTGGTGAAGGATCAACCAGTAATTTAGGCGCATCCGCATCTCCCAACAGAAAAGCATTAGTCCTGCTGGCAGGTGGAAGTGTCGCAGATCTGACTGCATACTGCGGAACTCCTTCCAGCATTTCCAGACACGGAACAGTTTTATTCTCTGCAAAATTCTGTGACAAATCACCAAATACAGTTGCTTGAGGATTTTTTTGTAAACCCTCTAAAACCCAACGTGTAGGTGGCACCATCAAACTTTTTCCGGTATTGAAAGTTTCAAGCAACTCATCAGGAGTTTTCCAGAAACTATCAGCGAATTCTCCTGAGTTGACTTTAAAATTGATGCGTCTGCTCAAGTCAACGCGGTAAAACCATGTCCTGAAACGTACCGGTGCAAAAGGTGGAGCCAATGCTTCCGCAAGTTCACTGACAGACAGCACCTCTCCTTTTTTAACACCTTCCTCAAGATCGTAAGCTAATTCTTCCATTATTTCGCGCTGCAAAGCACGCATACTCACAGCATTGTGCTCACAGAGAAATTCAGTTTCAAATGCAGTTGAAGATTCATCCGCATCAATTTTACCACCCGGAAAAGCATGGTATCCGGGAAAAGCAAGCAGATACGGCTGGCGCTGAACTGCAAAAATCTGCTGCTCATGTATGAAAATTACTGAGACAGACTCAAGAGGTGGAGGATTGTTCATCAGGAAATATTGTTGGACATGTTTTTTATCGCGCTCTCAATTTTTTGCTGTCCGTGTTTTAAATCTTCTGCCGAAACAGAACAGATACGGATGAGATGTGGAGCATATTTTTCGATAAAGATGAAAATAAAGTCAGGAACTATTGTAGTCAGTTGAGTCACCGCGCGCACATACCAGCTTGCTTGCACTGCATAATTATCCTGAATTGGTTTCTGTACACCGGCTTTGCCAATATTGTTAGTAAATTTCAGATCAATAATTATTGCAGAATCAGGATCAAACCAGTCCAGCCGAGCTTTGCAGTCCAGAGCAAATTCCGAATCCCGCCAAAACAGTGAAACTTCGGCTGCGCCATTTTTCCACATTTTTTGAATTTGCGGATGTATTTCAAAAACCTTGCGGATATTTTCCAGTCTTTCCCACTCACCGGTTCTCAGCAATATTTTTCCTGGATGCTGCTCTGCATATTCCGCCCAACGCTTTTTACCTGTTTTTCCACGCTGGCTCAAACCCTCCGGAGCACGCACATAGAGTTCAGGAAACATTTCCGGTTCCAACAGCAGGCAATGTCCTGCACTTCCAAACTGCAATGCCTGATAATTTTTGTATGCATCGGTTTTTTTTGACGTAGCTGAAAACCACTGCTTGAGGGTAGACTGGTTAAGACCGGACAGTTGTTGATACTCCTCAAAAGGGAGGTTTTGAACAATTCCGAATGGTTCGGTTTTGTTCACTCAGCTTCCTCATAATTTTCCAGCGGAGGGCAGGAACAGACCAGGTTTCGATCTCCGAAAACATTGTCTACTCGGGCAGTAGGAGGCCAGTATTTGTAGCGGCGGAGAGAAGCAAGCGGGTAAATCGCCGCCTCTCTGGAATATGGATGTGCCCATTCCGGATCGGTGAGATCTTCGGCAGGATGTGGTGCGTTTTTGAGCGGATTGTCTTGTTTGTCCCACTCTCCTTTTTCAACTTGTTCTGCTTCTCTACGTATCGAAATCATTGCTTCACAAAAACGGTCAAGTTCTGCTTTAGGTTCGCTTTCAGTAGGTTCGATCATCAAAGTTCCAGGTACCGGCCATGACATGGTTGGCGCATGGAAACCATAGTCAATTAAACGCTTGGCGATGTCTTCTTCAGTGATGCCGCAGGCTTCTCTCATAGGCCGAACGTCAACAATGCACTCGTGTGCAATTAAATCATTTTTTCCTGTATAAACAATTGGATAATGCTCTTTTAAACGCTGCGCCAGATAATTAGCGTTTAGGATTGCGGTCTGTGAAGATTTTTTTAATCCGTATCTGCCCATGAGTTGGATATACACCAGAGAAATCGGCAGGATGCTTGGGCTGCCCCATGGCGTGGCAGAAACGGCTGTATTATTCGGGGATAGACCTTCAATCTGTACAACGCTATGATTTGGTGCAAACGGGGCAAGGTGTGACTTCAAACCAATTGGTCCCATTCCGGGACCACCGCCTCCGTGAGGGATGCTAAAGGTTTTGTGTAAATTCATGTGCAGAACATCCGCACCCAATTTGCCGGGTTGTGCAATTCCCATCAATGCGTTCAGGTTTGCTCCATCCATGTAAACCTGTCCGCCGTTTTCGTGAATGATTTCGCAAATTCGGATTATACTGTCCTCAAACACACCATGAGTAGAAGGATAGGTAATCATCAAAGCTGCGAGATTTTCAGCGTGTTTTTCAGCTTTTTCACGCAAATCTTCGACATCGATGTTACCGTCTTTATCACATTTCACGATAACGATTTTCATGTTTGCCAGCGTCGCACTCGCAGGATTTGTACCGTGAGCGGAGCTGGGAATCAGGCAGATGTTACGTTGAGAATCGCTCCTTGACTTGTGGTAGTGCCGGATGCTGAGTAAGCCAGCATATTCGCCTTGTGCGCCGGAATTCGGCTGCATTGAAACCGCGTCAAATCCGGTAATACGTATCAGCGAATTTTCCAGTTCACGGATCATCTCGCGGTAGCCTTCAGTTTGTTCAGCAGGCGCAAACGGATGTATATTCGAAAATTCAGGCCAACTGACCGGAATCATTTCTGAAGTCGCATTTAGTTTCATTGTGCAGGAACCAAGAGGAATCATCGCACGGTCAAGAGCAATATCTTTGTCCTGTAAATAACGCAGATAACGCAGCATCGCTGTTTCAGAATGATGTTGATGAAAAACAGGATGTGTTAAAAATTCTGATGAACGTCGCAGGTTTTTTGGAATTCCGGAATTGCTTTCTTCAGCCGTAAAAAGTGAATCCAATTCTTCGATTAAAGGCAGTTTATTTTCACCACCAAACACGCGCCAGAGTGTTAAAATGTCTTCCAGCGAAGTTGCTTCATCCAGACTTATTCCCAATTGTTCACTGCCTGTTTTGCGGAGATTTATACCCTGCGCCAACACACTTTCGTAAATGCTGTCGCGCTTCTCACCCAGCGATAAGGTGATGGTGTCAAAGAAGTGTGAATTATCCGCAGCAAATCCAAGTTGCTTCAAACCCTCTACGAGGATATTTGTCAGCCTGTGGATGCGCCGGGCGATAATTCTCAAACCTTCCGGACCGTGATAAACCGCATAACTGCTGGCAATTACCGCCAATAAAGCCTGTGCTGTGCAAATGTTGCTCGTCGCTTTTTCACGGCGTATGTGCTGTTCACGAGTCTGTAAAGCCATCCGCAGCGCGGTTTTTCCACGTCGATCCTTGGATGCGCCGATGATACGACCGGGGATGCTGCGTAGATTCTTTTCTTTTGCAGCAAAAAAAGCTGCGTGCGGACCGCCAAAACCCATTGGCACTCCAAAGCGCTGTGTGTTTCCGACAACCACATCTGCACCTAATTCTCCAGGTGGTTTCAGCAAAACAAGACTCAGTGGATCAGACGCTACTGCAACCATAGTTCCTGATTCATGCCATTTTTCGAGCAAATTTTCAAGCTCATGAATGTCACCAAAAGTTCCTGGATATTGAATTAATGCTCCAAACAAATCTGTGTCCGGAGAGTTGAGCTGCTCCTCGACATTTCCGTGTACCAATTCAAAATCCATCGGCTCTGCCCTGGTTTTTATCACGTCAACAGTTTGCGGGTGACAGTCGTGCGCCACAAAAAAGCGCATACTTTTGCTGCGTGAAACACGTTTGCAGAAAGTCATTGCTTCTGCAGCCGCAGTTGCTTCATCGAGCAGCGACGCATTTGCGACATCCATTCCACTAAGATCAATTACCATTTGTTGAAAATTCAGTAGTGCTTCGAGACGTCCCTGTGAAACTTCAGGCTGATAAGGAGTGTAGGCTGTGTACCAGCCGGGATTTTCCAGCAGGTTACGCTGAATGACGCCGGGCAGGATTGTGCTGTGGTAGCCCATCCCTATCATAGATTTTGCTACCGTATTACGCTTTGCGAGTCCGAGCAATTCGTCGAGCACTTCTGTTTCAGTACGGCTCTCCGGCAGGTCAAGTTCGCCTGACATTCGGATTGAATCCGGAACTGCTTTGTCAGTCAGCTCATCCAGAGATAACATCCCAAGTGTTTGAAGCATTTCATCAATATCCTGCTCTGAGGGACCGATGTGACGGTGGATGAAACGGTCACGCTGTTCAAGTTCCTGCAGACTCAGCGGTTGGTTATTTTGTAAATTTCTGCTGCCCGAAGCTAAAGAAGACATGCCGATTATTGTTTGCTAGTAGTTAAGTTTAAGAATATTAGTTTGGACGCTTGTTCAAAAATTCCCGCTTCGTCGAAATGACAAGGCTCAGGATTTTTTACAGGAACATCAATCTTGAAGAGTTTGTCTATCCTGAATTCTATCAAATTTGGAGTGACAAAACAAATTCTTTAAGAAAATCTGAGGGAAAGGGAATTCGTGGAAAATGCAGCGGTAATCAGTGTGACGAAAAAATAACGCGGGAAAGGTCCGGGATTTCTTCCGGAAAAAATAAACTTCAGCAGGAAAATGTATTGCTGAGATTGATGAAAAATCTTAATACAGGTGATAAGCAGACAAACAAGGCCGCGGCCATTAACAAATTTGCCAGGTAGATACGCAGGCAGCCCATACAAACAATGCGTAATTTGAAAAACATTATGTATGCATAATAACATGTTGCCAACAAGACTGCAACCATTGCTGAATTTAGCCAGTACAACTGTATTTCCTCCAGAAAGATGCCACGCAGAAGTTGCGCAAGTACTAATCCGTAAAAAATACACGCAGAAGTTGCGCAAGTACTAATCCGTAAAAAATAACTGCTCCATAGACCACAGGAATTTTCGCAATCTGTGCCTCTTTAGCGAGAGCAACTTTGTTGCATGCTGAAAAAGGATGATGCTCCCGTACCTGATGATGCCGTACTGCCAGGCTTAATGCGCCCTGAAGTCCGAAGAGGGCCGCTCCACCGAGGGCAATCAGACTAAAAATAGCTGAATCATGCATATAATTAAAACTTGTTTTGTTCTGGACTTGAATCTGAGTCAGAGTTTGCAGATACTGAAAGCAGACCTGTAATCTCCAGATTGATCTGCAAAATTCCTACCTGAAAATTATCAAAGATGAAAATAACACCTGCCTGGAATATTTCCACTCTTACTGTCGGCCAAATTGAGACAGACGAAACTCCATTCGACTGGTTTCCGGGTGCTTTGACTGAAAATGAACTCAGCTCAATTAAGCACAATGGAATCCTGCTGCCTTTGTTGGTACAGGCAGCGGCGGATTCAAAATATCTGCTGGTCGATGGTTTTAAACGATTTTCATATTTTGCAACTCAGACCAAAGTTTCGCTTCATGAAAAACAGGCGCTTGAATTTTCCTGTATTGTTCTTCCGGAATCACTTTCCATGAAGGAAGTTGCCGGAATTCGTCTGCAAACTTTAGCAGCGGCAGGAGTTGTTTTTTCCGCAATACAGGTCTGCAGGATGTTGAAAAAAATGCTTGCATACGGTTTTGAAAAAGATGAAATTGTCCGTGACGTGTTACCGCGGCTTGGACTGAAATCCTCAGTCCGGCTGCTGCGTCAATTGTTAGATTTACAGGAAATGCTGCTTGTGCAGGAACAGCATCAGCAATTCGTGCAGACGGATTTTTTGATGAGTTTGGCTTGTGAAGATTTGCTGCCTGTGTTGAAATTTTCACAAAATGAATTTACCGGCATTGTCACTCTGGCGGAAAAGATGGAAGTCAGTGGAAAAAAGTGGCGTAATCTACTTCAGGTTTTGGACGAAGTCAGCCGTTTGAAGCAACTGTCCGCAATTGAGGTTTTGAATTTTCCGGAAATTTTGGAGATTTTTGGACGCACCAGCCTTCAGGCACCTGTTCGTTACCGTTTACTGAAACAGCAACTTGATGCATGGCGTTATCCGGAATTGAGTGATTTGCGGAAGAGATTTGAACAAGGAAGGCAGCGCCTCAAATTAGCTCCGCGGATGTCACTCGAAAGTGAAGCATTTTTTGAAAATGATGATTTAACGTTGACGCTGAAAATTCGCTCCTATGAAGAACTCCGGAAACATTTGAAATACCTGGAGCATGGAGCACACGAGCTTACCGCGGAAAAATCGCAAGAAATATGGAACGATTTGTTTGCTGTTTTGCAGGAAGATTAAAGTAGTATTTCCGGTTTATCTGTAGGATGATTTCAAGCCTTGAATAAACAAGTTAAGACTCAGCCTTGTTAAAAGGAGAAAAATGCTTATACAAAATTTGTTAATCCAGTCACAAAATTAAGAGAAACCACCTTTCACAAGACTGGCAATATATGAAAAATAAAAAGGTTCAACGGCCCACGCTTTCTGAAGGGGAAAGCAATACATCAAAAAATCGGTCGGAATGGGAGGCAAAAACGCATACCCCGGAAACGCGTGCTATTCTTGAAGAGGATGCGCGCTGCTTTATGAGGCAATCAGTTTCCAGTCCGTGTTTGTCTGTAGTCGCAAAGGCCGAGGGCGCTTATATTGAAGACACAAATGGGATGCGTTATCTGGATTTTCATGGCAATAACGTGCATCACATAGGTTACGGCCATCCTGAATTAAAAAAAGCGATTGCTGATCAAATGAATGATTTGCCTTTCGCTCCCAGAAGATTTGCTTGTGAATCGGCACTTGCTCTGGCTAAAAAGCTGGTTGAGATTTCACCGGGTGAACTTTCAAAAGTATTGTTCACAACAGGCGGTTCAGATGCAATTGAAGTTGCACTGAAAATCGCACGTGCGATGACCGGACGTCACAAAACAATTTCATTCTGGGATGCCTTTCATGGTGCAGGATTTGGAGCCGCTTCTATAGGTGGGGAGCAGTTTTTCCGCTCCCACGTCATCGGACCGCTGCTTTCCGGAACAGAACATGTCGCACCTTTTGCCTGTTACCGTTGTCCATACGGTTACCCTGATCTTAATGGTGAAGCGCAAACTGAAATTTGTAAAACAACCTGTGCTAACTTCGTGCGTTATGTGCTCGAAAAAGAAGGAGATGTAGCCGCTGTTATTGCTGAGCCTGCGAGAGCGGTACCTTACCTGCCCCCTGAGGGATACTGGGAGGCGGTACGGCAAGCCTGCAATGACAACGGTGCCTTGTTAATCTTTGATGAGATTCCAACCGGTTTAGGCAAAACCGGTAAAATGTTTGCCTGCGAACATGATGCAGTGATACCGGATATTCTCGTTCTGGGGAAAGCGCTGGGTGGAGGCATTTTACCGATTGCGGCTGTGCTCGCCAAAGCTGAGCTTGATGTCGGTGGTGAATTTGCTTTTGGTCATTACACCCATGAGAAAAATCCTGTGACCGCGAAAGCGGCTTTGACCACCATTGAAATTATCGAGCGGGAAGGTCTAGTTGAAAATGCTGCAAAACTTGGAAAATATATGCTCGAGCAACTTAATTTGTTGAAAAAAGAACACTCTACTATTGGCGACGTACGGGGCCGAGGGTTGTTGATCGGTGTGAAAAAAGGACACTCTACTATTGGCGACGTACGGGGCCGAGGGTTGTTGATCGGTGTGGAACTAGTGCTTGATCAAAAAGAAAAAACACCGGCAGACGATTTAGCTGAAGACGTCCTTTACCGCTGTCTCAGCAAGGGTTTGTCATTCAAGATTACTATGGGCAATGTGCTGACTCTCACTCCTCCGCTGGTCATTAACAAGAAGCAGATTGATCTTTCTTTGAGCATAATCAAGGAAAGCCTCAGTGAAGCGGAAAAGCTTTTGGATTAATGGATTAAGGCCCAAAAGCTTTCAAAAGAGAATGAGAATTATTTCTGTTGCACTTTCTTTAAACATTCTGGTAGTCTTTATGGCCCATGTGAAGAAAAATAAATTTGAACCATTTTCTTCACTTTTTTCTAAAATCCTTATAAATTAGGAGCTAACATGAAAAAGTTAATTAATAACATCAGCCAAATAAGCCGGCTGATCCTTGGTTTAGCAGTAGGGCTGTTGCTCGCAATTCCCGCCGGTGCAGAAACCCTCACCGTATACACTGCAGTTGAAGCAGAAGATCTTAAACGCTATGCTTCTGCGTTCAATGAAGATCATCCTGACATCAAAATCCGTTGGGTACGTGATTCCACCGGAATTGTCACCGCAAAATTGCTTGCGGAAAAGAACAACCCCAGAGCGGATGTGATTTGGGGACTGGCAGCAACAAGTTTGATGCTGCTTCAGTCCGAAGGTATGCTTCAGTCATATTCTCCGAAAGGATTGGGGAAGCTTGATTCTAAATTCAGGGATTCAGCTAACCCTCCAAGCTGGACAGGAATGGATGCCTGGATTGCTGCAGTCTGTGTGAATACAGTGGAAGCAAAACGATATAATCTGCCAACACCAACTTCGTGGATGGACCTCACAGATCCTGTCTATAAAGGCCATCTCGTTATGCCAAATCCGAATTCATCTGGAACAGGATTCCTTGATGTTTCTTCATGGCTGCAGATTTATGGCAAACTCGGAGGCTGGCAGTTTATGGACAACCTGCACGAGAACATTGCCTGGTACACACATTCCGGTTCAAAGCCCTGCAAACAAGCTGCACGCGGTGAAACTCCGATTGGAATTTCATTTGCGTTCCGCGGTGCAAAATCAAAAGCAGCAGGTGCGCCTCTGGATATAGTATTACCAAAAGAAGGTGTGGGCTGGGACATGGAAGCAACTGCCATTGTGAAAGGAACAAAAAAACTTTCCGCAGCACAAAAACTCGTGGATTGGTCGATTACGAAAAAAGCAAATAAGCTTTACAATCAAGGTTATGCTGTTGTGGCTTATCCTGGAATTGCCAAGCCGGTCAAGCATTTTCCATCAGGAATATTGGACGCAATGATTAACAACGACTTTGAGTTTGCCGCTGTAAATCGCAAGAGCATCTTGTCTGAGTGGCAAAAACGCTACGACGCAAAGTCAGAAGCAAAGTAAAACTGCTTTTTAACCTTCCCTTTTTCCGGGTCGGACTTTAGGTCCGGTCCGGATATCTAAATATGCCTGAATCAAAACAAGCTTACCTTCATATTGAAAATCTCACCAAATATTTTGGTGAGTTCGTGGCAGTAAGTAAGCTTTCTCTGGAAATTTTCAGTGGTGAATTCATCTGTTTTCTTGGCCCGTCCGGGTGCGGGAAAACTACGCTGCTGAGGGCTATTGCCGGACTTGATCCTCAATCTTCAGGAAGTATTACTCAAGACGGAAAAAACATTTCCAATCTTCCACCGTCGGAACGTGATTTCGGTATCGTTTTTCAATCGTATGCACTTTTTCCGAACCTGACGGTTTTCCAGAATGTTGCATACGGTTTGGAAAATCAGCGCCTACCAAAAGAGGAAATCCGCAAACGAGTAGCAAGTTTACTGGAACTCGTTGGTATGCCTGAACATACTGAAAAATATCCCGCACAACTTTCCGGAGGGGA
>Ga0208521_1001036_pt1 | contig 15234 bp, 13 predicted proteins | sample ETNtaG_24_FD_185754 | JGI IMG/M metagenome (GOLD analysis project Ga0208521, IMG submission 185754) | Marine microbial and viral communities from oxygen minimum zone, Eastern Pacific Ocean - ETNP201306SV47 (SPAdes) (version 2) | ecosystem: Environmental > Aquatic > Marine > Oceanic ... | reverse complement strand
GACTGCTTCAATCTGGTCATCGAATATATTCTTGGTATCCATAAGAAGCCTGCCAATAAGGGTAGACTTTCCGTCATCTACACTGCCAACGGTAGTAAACCTGAGTAAATTAGCATGACTTGTGGATATGTATGGACTCATGATTTAGAAATACCCCTCCTTCTTCTTATCCTCCATCGAACTGTCAGTGGTAAGATCGATAATCCTGTTCTCCCTCTCAGACTTACAGGCTTCTTCAACTTCTAAGATTATATCATCTATTGTCCTGGCTTCTGACCGAACTGCTCCGGTACATGGACTACAACCCAGACTTCTAAACCTGCACATAACTTTTTCCACTTTTTCACCGGACCTCAGCTTAACCATATCATCGTACGGAACTAATATACCGTCCCTGTCAACTACTTCCCTCTCCTGTGCATAATATATAGGCACAATGGGTATATCTTCCTCTTTCAAGTAGTACCAGACGTCCATCTCTGTCCAGTTACTCAATGGAAACACCCTGATTGATTCTCCCTCATTAATACGGCAATTATATAAGTTCCAGAGCTCCGGCCTTTGATACTTGGGATCCCACTGCCCGAATTCATCTCTGAAAGAGAAAATACGCTCCTTTGCTCTCGATTTTTCCTCATCCCGACGCGCCCCTCCAAATGCAGCATCAAACTTGTGTTTCTTTATCGCATCAAGCAGCCCTTGAGTCTTTAATTTAGCACAACATTTATCCACCCCGATAGCTTGAGGGTGTGTACCCTCACTAATCCCCTCCTCATTGCGCTCAACAATAAGCCTGCACTCGATTTCCTTAACATACCTGTCGCGAAATTCAATCATCTCCGGAAATTTAAATCCGGTATCAATGTGCATGAGCGGAAATGGGATTTTGCCGGGATAAAAGGCTTTTTGAGCCAAACGCACCATTACACTCGAATCCTTACCTATGGAATAGAGCATAACAGGGTTTTCAAACTCAGCAGCCACTTCACGAATAACGTGGATGGACTCTGATTCGAGTTGTTTTAAGTAGAAAAGATTGATATTACTCAAGAAAGTTTCTCCTAATCTATATGTCAGCTTCAGCTACTTTGAATCAACTCACCATAAATTAAGCACTTATAGATTAAGGAGTCAAATTTCACTGAAAACAGGAAATACGAAATTCAAGCATAATTATTTAATACATAATACTTATTATATATGTTTAACAGTTTGAATCAAGAGCTATAATACTATTGATTTATATTTGATTTCCAAAAAATTGCCTTATGGCAGTTTTCCCTCAATTCAGGTTACACAAATTGTCCGGCACAAAATCCCGATGACCAGGCCCATTGTAAATTATAACCACCCAGCCAACCGGTCACATCTACAACTTCTCCGATAAAGTAAAGGCCCTTCACATTCCTCGCCTCGAAGGTTTTGGAAGATAGATCCTCCGTATCAACCCCCCCTCTTGTTACCTCCGCTACCTTATAACCTTCAGTACCGGAAAACATGATATGCCATTTATGAAAAATCGCCGCAATCTCATTGATCTCTTTTTCACTATATTGGTTTACCGGCTTATTATGATACCATAACTCCATCAATCTATGGGCAAGACGCCTGGTTAATAATTCGCCCATCAGAGTCTTTAACTCTGCTTTTGGCCTTTCAGTCTGCCATTGCTTTATGGTTTGAACGAGATCAAGATCAGGCAGCAGATCAATAACAACCTCATCCCCCGGTTGCCAGTAATTTGAAATCTGTAATATGGCCGGACCGCTAAGGCCTCTGTGTGTAAAAAGAATGGATTCCCTGAAGGATTTTCCATTACAGGAAACTACCGCATCTACGGAAATACCCGACAAATCACCAAAATTATTCAGGTCGGTTCTGCTCAAGGTAAGCGGTACTAGACCCGGCTGACTGGATACTAGATTAAGTCCAAATTGTTCAGCCACCTTATAACCAAAACCGGTAGCTCCTATTTCCGGCATCGACAAACCACCTGTCGCGACAACGAGTGATTCTGTTACATATTCTCCTGAATTGGTCTTTACTGTGAAACAGTGTTCCTTTTCGATTTTCCTGATTTTACATTTCGTCTGGATCCTGACTCCGGCAATGCGGCACTCTTCCAGTAAAAAGCTTAATATCTCTCTGGATTCCCCATCACAGAAAAGCTGTCCAGATTTCCTTTCATGATAAGAGACACCATGCTTCTCAACTAACGAAATAAAATCATGCTGGCTAAACCGGCTCAATGCTGATTTGCAGAAATGGGGATTACCTGATATATAATGCTCCGAGTCCAGATAAAGATTGGTAAAATTACTGCTCCCCCCACCTGAGATCAGTATCTTCTCACCCACACGGCCGGCATGATCCAGAACCAGAACCTTCCGCCCTCTCTGCCCGGCCGTCAATGCACACATCAGTCCAGCCGCCCCGGCGCCAATGATAACAACACTCTCTTTTGCCATGTTTGTCATGATTTGGGATTTTAATGAATTTTGTATTATAAATAAACAAATAATTGAAATGTGAATATCAATTGTGTAAGATTATTAAGTTATTTAGAAATCATTAATCAGAGGAGAAGTTTCATCATGATAGAATTCTGGAAGTCAAATGTAATAACTAAAAACCTTAGTAACCCTTTTAAATCAGTATTACTGTTACATAAACAGTCGTCCATATCCATTAACGTTATAATCATGGCGTCTATGATACTTTTTATTCTTTCATGCGGAAAGACTGAAATACCTGTTTCTGAGGGAGAAGAGATTGTTACGGTATTAGAGTTTGAGAGTATGTCAAGTTTTAGGTTGGACATGAAAGAACTTGAATATTATTGTGATGATTTAACGGCAGCAATCAAAAAGCAGAATTGGGAGAAAATAAGAAAACATGCCAGGAAGTTGGGAAAAATACAACCTGTAGCCTTAACAGGATTACAAAAAGAAGAACTGCCGGAAGATTTTGTTACGTTTGATTCCGAGTACAACCTCGGCACGGTTAAACTGGTGGAAGCTGCCGAGGCAGAAGAAATGGATCAATTAAACATCGTATACGAAAAAGTGAAACAGGCCTGTGACAATTGCCATAAAAGATACAAAGAGGAAGAATAGTGGAGACGTGTTAACAGGATTTTAATATGGCTACTCAATAACATATGTGTATAATTGTTCAAGCAGACCAAGGCACAATCTTATATTATTAAAGACCGATAAAATTTATTATTTAGAAAGCAGGAAGATGAAATACAAAGACATAGTTGAAAAGCTGAATCATCTCCATAACGATGGATATTTTAACAGCCATCACTCGCCTGAAACTCACGGTACCGGCGATTATAACCAATTTGCGTATACCACGATTGGAACCTGTGATTGCCCTAAATGCATTGCCCATGCACTCGCATTTGGAATAAGTGATCATTATCAAGACCATGAAATAACGAAAGAAATAGTAGAAGAATTGAAAGTTCTTTATGGAGAGGATAATTTAAAAAATGCTGTAAAAGATGGCGTAAAGGACTTTGACCTCACAACATAGTCACTCTTTCACTTTTTATACTTCTGCCAGACGGCTTGTCTGGCGGGCCTGCCGGGCGGAGTGACTATTCCACTATCACGATCAAATGATCATCATTCTGGAAAACTAATGGTGCAAGGCGTTCAAGGTCCTGTGGAGTGACCGCTTTCAGTTTCTCACCGTATTGGTCGTCAGCTTCGGGTAACTTACCGTCGAGTATCTCCATACTTATGTAATATGCCTGACCCACACGATCCATGCGGCGCATACCACGGCGTCCTAAAGCTGCGTTAATAGTTCTCTGAACTTCCTCTGCATCGAAAGATGTTTCACGCACTGACCGGATCTCCTCTTGAATACCGGAAACAGCCTTCTCAATATTTTCGGGTCTCGTACCCATTGTGATACTATACCAATGCGCATCCTTGTATTTGGGGAAATACGCACCGATTGAATATGCAAGCCCCTGCTGTTCTCGAAGGTTGAAGGCAAGCCTATCGGAAAATATGCTACTGAGTATATGTAAAGCCGCTTGATCTTTCTCCTCAACTTCACAACTGCCTGCAACGATAATATACGATTGAGACTTGCCGACTTTATGACGTACTGTCTTGCCGGGTTCCTTAAGTTTTAGCTTAAACTCAGGCGCCTGCCATCCGGCATCTCCCCATGCCCCGCCAAAATCGGTTTTTACAAACTCCATTACCTTCTCAATCGGAAGATTGCCTGAAATAGTCAAGACTATATTTGAGGGATTGTACAGTTTATCATGAAAGGCCTTTACCTCTTCAAAGTTAAATTGTTCTATTGCCTTCGCATTACCAAGTGTCCATCCAAATCCCGGGTTCGTAACAAACAGATTGTCATACAACATTCTGCCGGCAACCTTAGGTGTACTTGACGCTGCTGTGGTAGATAATGAGATGACCATTTTTCTGGCCTGTTCAAAAGCGTCCTTTGTAAGCTGAGGCTGTGATACCATCTCTGCAAGCAATCTGAGGCCCTCTTCAAAAAAGAAATCTACAACCTTCAATCTCATAAAAGCAAAGCGTGGTGAATTGTAATAATCGTCATAAGGGATATTCGGATTATCGTGAAGTTTTAATTCGGCACCGATGGATTCAAGTGCATGATACAATTTTTCATCAGGATGGTTTACCGTTCCTCCTTCAAGCAGCATTCGCTGTAAAACCTCTGTCATCCCCCACTTTTCTTCACCTTCACACAGGCTTCTGCCTTTTGCCGCCAGGTGCACTCCTATAACACGGCTGTCATGGTTCTCCTTTACAACAACCGTCATACCGTTCTCAAGCATTTCCATATGGTATCGGTTTGGTGTTTGACCGGTGGCGGCTCCGGACGACTTTGCAGGTGGTGACATTAATGTAACGACCGGTAACTGTGATTTCAGATATTGTAATGCAGCATCCTGAATCGATTTGGGAGTAACCTGCATTATGCTGTCCATGTATCCACGGAGAAAGGTATAACCACCGGCGGCAAGATAGCTCGACTTCATCATGGCATAGTAGTGCAGTTTTTCCTGCAGGTAAATTTCACCCGTAGCCCTCGATATTAATATCGGTTGAATTTCATCCATTGGAACAGGTTTTACTGCCATATCTCGTACCGCATTTAAGATTAAATCTACAACCCGATCAACATCGATATTTAGTGGAAGTTCTGCGGAGATCTGCAGGGTTGAAAAATCACTGTTAAATGACACACTCGCACTGATTGAATTAATCAGGTTTTTATTGGAATCCTGTTCAAACAAAACGTCCAGAACTGAGTCTTTCTTACCGCCAAGAAACTCGGCCAGCATCTGTAACGAAAAGAAATCCTCTGACACAGGCGCCGGCAGTATGAAACCCATATTAAGATACTGTCGATCGTTAGGAAATTTTCCCATACCATTCGCACTGGCAATCCGCACTGTCTTCGGAGGTGTCAGCAGGACAGGCTTATGTTCCGGAAGATGGCCGGCAGAATACGGGCCGTACTTCTCCCTGACCAGTTCTATCATTTCTGAGACGGCAAAATCTCCGATCACCATCAACGTCATATTGTTAGGTACATACCAGGTATGATAATACGCCTGCACATCATCACGCTTAAGATAAGATATTGTGGAGACGGTTCCGAGCACGGGCCGTTCATAAGGCGAAGCTGAATATAAATTCCGTATGAAGTGGTTGTGAACCTGAGTTGTCGGGCGGTCTGCGCCTTTACCAATCTCTTCGATCACGATGCCGCGTTCTTTTTCGAATTTTTCAGGAGGCAGAGTAGAGTTGAAAAGCATGTCTGCCTGGATGTCCATCCCCTGCTCAATATACTCCTTCGGCATCAGTATCATGAAGTCGGTATAATCAGGACCTGTACTGGCATTATTATAACCGCCATAATAATCCATTTCGCTATAGAGTTCCTGCTGGGTACGGTTCTTCGTACCGTTGAAAAGCAGATGTTCAAGGAAATGTGCGGTTCCGTTTGTTGCCGCATTCTCGTTGCGGCTTCCGGTCTTGACGATCGTAAATGCCGTAATCATGGGATTGGCATGATTCTCTATGAGAATTACCTCCATCCCGTTATCAAGATAGAAGACTGAAGCTTTTTGAGTCTCACCAAACAGAGACAGAGCCTGATCTTCTAACTCATCAGCACTGCACGCAAAGCAGGTTATTCCAATAAGCAAAATGTGTATTACAAAAATGTTTAATATGTTTCTTTTCACTATTTTAAGTTTTCTTTCTTTGCGCTCATTGAGCCTCAAGGCTGTAAAGCAGTTTGATCTCTTCCGCCCAGATCGTTGAATCAATTGTCTCCAGCACCATGGGAATCTCATCAAAGCGGCTGTCATTCATAATAAACCGGAACGGTTCCACTCCCAGCTTTCCCTTTCCAATGCTCTGGTGTCTATCCACGCGGGCGCCCAGATCAGGCTTGGAATCATTCAGGTGCATTGCGCATAAATATTTAAACCCGACAACACTATCAAACTCATCCATTGTCGCCTTAAAAGTTTTCTTTGTTCGAAGATCGTACCCTGCGGTAAAGGTATGGCATGTATCGAGGCAGACTCCTACTCTCTTTTTATCATCAACGTCATTTATAATAGAAGCCAGTTGCTCAAACCGGAAACCCATGTTGGTGCCCTGCCCGGCAGTATTTTCTATAACTGCCGTAACACCTCTGGTCTTGTCCAATGCGATATTAATCGACTCTGCGATTCTCTTCAGACAGGCATCTTCTGGGATTTTTTTGAGATGGCTGCCCGGATGAAAGTTCAGCATTACCAGCCCCAGTTGTTCACAGCGCTGCATCTCGTCCAGAAAGGCATCTCTTGATTTCTCTAACCCCTCCTTTTCCGGATGTCCGAGATTTATCAGATAACCGTCATGAGGGAGTATATGTTCCGGCAGATATCCGGCTTCCTCACAATTCTGCTTAAATTTCTCAATATTATCACTGGTATAAGGTTTTGCCTTCCACTGTCTCTGGTTCTTCATAAAAAGAGCAAAAGCCCTGGCGCCAATCTCCTTTGCGTTCAACGGCGCATTCTCCACGCCGCCGTTGGCACTTACATGAGCCCCGACTCTCTTCATATTTTACACTTTAATTCTTTAGAACTACTTTATTACTCATTCGGCAAATCTTTACAAGTCAACAGGATTTGTTCTGCGTGCTTCTGTAAATGATATCCTACTATCGCCATTTCAAAGGCATTTGTTAACATCCTGGGATATTGGAAAATCGTTCTTAAAATGAACTTCAAATATGCATATCCCTGCCTTGATAATATTTGCCGTTTGAAAGATATCATAATTGCGAGCACTTCAGTTCTTCCTATACGTACCTTATTGTGCTTGACAGATTTCATATTTCTAAACTGTGACAAACAGCGTTTAAAATAGTTAGTAAGTGTTGGATCATAAAGCTCATTAAGGACGTGCCTGTATCCATTGATAAGCTTTTGTTTGTCCAGCTCCGGAATAAAGTTTATATTAACATCCGTACTGTCACAAATGGATTCCCTGATGAGCCGCCCTTCTCGTTCAAGCCGATCATACAAGTTTGTTCCTCGTACTACTGTCAATAACCCAACTATGGCAATTGCAATGCCGGTGTCCTTGATAAAGTTGATTTGTGTGTCAAAGATCTCCGGCCCGTCTCCGTCTAATCCTACAATAAATCCACCTGAAACCATAATACCCTTGCTCTGAATGGTTTTGACTGCATGGTGCATATAATTGTCCACATTCTTCTTGGTATTTTGATTCTTCTTCATTTTCTTAAGAGTATCCGGATTGGGACTCTCAATTCCCAGGAATACGGTAGTAAGCCTGGCTTCTACCATAGAATCCATTAATGGTTCCAGCTCTGCGAGTGTCATGCTGGCCTCAGTGTAAAAGGAGAATGGATAACTTTTCTCTTTCTGCCATTCCGCAATTGCGTTTAAGAGGCGTAACGCATTACGTCTGTTTCCGATTAAATTGTCGTCAGCGAGAAATACCGGTCCACGCCATCCGATGTCATAAAAAATTTCAAGCTCAGTCAACATTTGCTCATTCGTTTTGGTCCGGGGTATTTTGCCAAAGAGATTTGTAATTTCACAGAATTCACAATCAAACGGACACCCTCTGGAAAACTGTAAAGCCATAGACCTGTATGCACCTAAATCCAGAAGATCAAAACGTGGCGGCACCGTCTTCGACATATCCGGCAGTCCCGGGGCACGATATATTTTTCCTGCCCTGCCATTCTCAAAGTCCACAAGAAATTCTGGAAAGATTTCTTCACCTTCACCTAAAATGAAATGATCCACACCTTCAATATCAACATGGTACGATGTGGCATGTGGCCCACCAACCACTATCGGTACGCCCAAAAGATTACATTGGGCAATTACTAATCTTAGTGATTGTTCCTGGGCAATCATGGATGAAGTCAAAACAAGATCTGCCCATGTGATATGTTCAGCCTTGAGAGAAGTAACATTCATATCGATAAGCTTTATCTCGTAGCTGTCTTCAGGAAGCATGCCGGCTATAGTAAGTAGTCCGAGCGGCGGGACGTTAGACTTTTTCCCGATGAATTCTATTGCATATTGAAATCCCCAGAATGATACAGGAAATTCAGGGTACACCAACAATACTTTCTTCATGGGTTTTTCCATGTTCTTCCTATAAACAAGATTTGTTTATATTATTGGGAATATTGTACATTTAGCAGTATTGATTACAAGGTTTTATTGGAGTCATTATAGTCTTGGCGAGAGAATGAAGAGAGATTAGGCTGAATTAAGGATTATACCAATCTTGATACCAAGCCCGATATGGCACTTACATGTGCCCCGACTCTCTTCATATTCTTTACGTTTCCAAAAAGTCTATCATCATCTTAGTATCCACAACATAGGCAAATCCATAGGCCAGAGTCTTAAGGGTGGCAATGTGTAGTTCTTCGGCAACAGTAGCGCATGCGTCTCCAACTACAAACACCCCATAGTCGTGGTCGAAAGCTGACCTTGCCGTTGTTTCTACACAGCAATTGGTCAGCACTCCGGAAATGATTATGTCCTTCACACCGGCATTTTGAAGTCTCAGATCAAGATCAGTTCTATGAAATGCACTATACCTGCTCTTGTCAATTATGTCTTCAGGAGGCACCTCTATTCCATCAATAATCTCCCACTCTTCCGATCCATACTTAATCAGATCTCCCCACCATTTTGACATCATACTTCCATCAATTTTACTTTTGTGGCCATGCCGGGTGAAAAGAACCTTGATTCCATTTTCCCTGCAGCCCCTAATTAATGAAGTAACGTTCTCAAGTATGGGTTCGGCAATCTCGCCAAAGTATTTCTGCATATCGACTACGAGCAGGACAGTCTTAAAAGGAGTTGGGCTTGCCTGTCTGATGTTGTACTCAGCTATTTGTGAAAATATATCTTTTACCATTTCTTATAATCTATTCGATTTCATTCTGATAGTCTACATCAATCTTGATACCAGGCCCGATATGGCACTTTCAACATGCAGGGTTCTTTCTCCCATGTGAACGGCAGTAAAACCGCACTCAATTAATTTCTTGATTTCATACGGGATGAAACCCCCTTCAGGACCAACCGCAAGTGTTACCGGTTGTCCTATATTGTAAGGACACTGTTCCGAAGCATACGGATGGGCAACAAATGGAAGGGTTCCTTTTATAATATCAGGTAATGACCTGCCCCCGTTCCTTGTACCACCTTTAAAGTTAGAGTTTGTACTCACACAGACTGTTGGAGCGTAGCGGAAACTGTCTGTATCGCTTGATATGTGAATGGTGCTTAAGAGGAATGATAACAAACTTGACTTTTGCTCTATTAGGATATGATTTTCAGACGTCCGCAATGTGTAGAGAAGATTAATTGTGAGGCTAGTACTTCCTATCCGACCTTAGCAGTAATTTCCTCAACCATTTGTTCTTTTGTAAAAGGTTTCTCAAGAAATACAAGCTCAGGGTCCATTTCCTTCAGATTCTTATATGCTTTTTCTGAGAAACTACTACATACAATAACCGGAATATCAGCATATTCGGGTATGCCTTTTATGTATAGGAAGAATGTATCTCCGGTTACCAGATCTAACAGTATGTCGAGAATAATCAAATCTGGTTTCTTTTCCTCTAATCTTGCCAAAGCTTCATCTCCATCATACGCACGAATTATCTCATAATCTGTATCTTCCAGCATCATAGTATAAAGGTCATGAAACGACTGCTCATCTTCTACTATCATTATAGTTTTACTCATTTTTCATTACTCCTGTAACATTAAATTGTGGGTGATTAATGAATTTTGAGAGCGGCACTTATACAATATTTCAATGTAAAAGTAAATAGAGTCAATACACTAGATTGTAAAATTAATGCATAAGTTTTTTCCAGGGCTTTATTAGTTTTAAGGAAGGCTATTCTGGTGTTTTGAGGATAGGGATCGAGCCTGTTGGAATTTCCTGGAATTTACTTAAGGCCATTTTCTTCGAAACAATCGATATACTTCCTGTCAGTTACTTGAATGTGTTCAACCAGCCATTTCTTTAAATATTCAAGTATTTCACATGCAATTTTAGTATCACCACCCATTACTTTATTACGATAAACCATAGTTTTATTGGAAAAATTGAAGTGTTCCTCTTTGTGGAGCTGATACTCTACAAAATGGAACTTTATCATATAAGCCTCTTCGGTTGCAAAATGTTCTTTTGGATATTCAATCATTTCATTTAAAACTTCCAGTATCTCTTCCGGATCATTATTGTGCGCTATATCATTAGCTTTATTGATAATTAAAACAATAACGTTATTGATAACGTTAATGCGCTTTTTGTGCTGTTCATCAATTATTGATATACCCACACTGTATTTGTCGTCCCATTCAATCATTTTTAATGTTTTTTCAATTTAAGATATTAGATTACATGCCGGTCTGTTTATTGTCTCACAGAAGAGTATAAGTCAAACGTGGGCAACCTTAATTCATAATCACGTCACATAAGTTTTGAAAAGAATAGTTATCATATGACGTATATATAAAATCGGTTAAAATCTATAAAACTTTAGTCAGCATTTCTTTTTTATCAGTACTATAGGCGTTTGGTCATTAGAAAAGAGGTAATGAGGAAGTGTGGTTGAAATATAAGATGAAGTGGAAGTTAATATTTACCTATCAATGCAGGTATTATTTACCATATCAAAGTTATTTTTAGTTGTAGCTGAATAATGTATGATCAATGAATACAGTATGTTGCATGAATTGTTCGTGGTCTGGCATGCCATTAGCTTTAAACACTACCAGCTTTTAAGAAAGTCTTCCAGAGAGATTAGAAGTGAACTGGGTAAACAGTTCAACTGTATTCTTATAAGATTAAGGAGAAGAGTAATTAATAAGATAGCAGCAGCAAGTAACCTGTTTTCTGCTTTAAATCCATCTGTCCCTTTTATATTTTAGTTTTCTCCCTGCCCGACGTGTTGTTTGGCGGGTGCGTTCTTTCCGTTTCCGTCCTCTATGCTCCTGACTTAGTCCGCTTCATCCTTAAACAAACAACATGCGAGACATTATTCCTGATGCCCTTGATAAAGCTCTAGCAGCATAGCATAGACTCCCGCCCAAAAGTATAGCATTTTTCTATTTTTACTATCTTTTGAAAATCTCATTGAATCCAATACCTCGTCAGAGACTGGACACTTGTTGGTAAAATCTTTATTTAGATCAGCAAACAACAAGTATGGATTTTTATCCTCCATAGCTGGCAATACAGCCGTTCTTATGTGTTCTAAATTTGCGTTATTTATATTATTTATTGCAAATTTACTCATTTTTGACAGCCCTCCTTTTCTTCTAAAGGTTCTTCAAATATAGTATAGAATAGTGGTGATAGTAGCAGGTTCTTGTGGTTAGTCAACAATAAATGGCAATTAAGACGGAAAACGTAACATACATCGTACCTCCCTGTTAAAGATATTGATATCCAGCAGTCAAACAGTTTTAATCAAACCCCTTTCGCAAACCGATATAAATAATCAGGAATCCTACTCCCGCAACAAACAGGAGTATCCCCCCTGTAATAAGATCGCCGAAGATCAGTTTTCCTATTCCGAATGTCATTCCGTAGATGAGTGCAACGCCGGCAAGCCAGTTTACGAGAAAGTTCCAGCCGAGTATGGTCTTTTTGTCTGTGCTTATCTTATCTCTTATAGGTTTCCAGAAACCGCCCGGAGAGACCAGGTTATAAAATCTGACAAGGCTCTCTTCAGGTACCGGCCTTGTAAGAAATGTTACAATCACCCATATGAGTATAGATGACGGGACGATTATTAGAATCCTGTGTTGTATTGGCAGATCAAAGGGTTGTAATATAAGGTTGATGACGACCGATGCCGTTAAACCTGAGATTTCAGACCATGCATTAATGCGCCACCAGAACCATCTCAGGATCAGAACAAGTCCGATACCCATACCCATAGGGATCAGGAATTCCCATGCCTTACTGATAGAGTGCATGAATGACGCTACTACGCCGGCGATTAACATCAGAACTACCACACATATTTTGGACACTATAACGTAATGTCTCTCTTCTGCATCCTTAACCATAAATCTCTTATACAGATCATTTATGAAATAAGATGATCCCCAGTTAAGATGTGTGTCAATGGTTGACATAAATGCCGCCAGAAACGAAGCTATAAGCAGTCCCTTAAGCCCTGCAGGCAGGAACTCATTAATGGCCATTGGATAGGCCGCCTTACTCTCGGTAATATTTGGGAATACCACAATTGATACAAGACCCACAATCACCCACGGCCACACCCTCAAAGCGTATTGTGCAATGTTAAACCAGAGGGTTGCATAAAGAGCATGTTTCTCATTCTTTGCCGATAACATCCTCTGTATAATGTAACCACCGCCATCTGCATTATGGGTCGACCACCACATGAAACTTATGAATACCAGAAACATGAAGAAAGGTGACGACCAGAACTCTGCTGTTAGAGGTGAGCCGGAATCGACAGGCGGGAAGAAACAGAGGACTGACTCACTTGCATTACTCATCGATGCCAGTTGTAGTTTTAACTCTGTCATCCCTCCAACCGCATTTACAGAATATATCGCCAGCGTGATAGCACCCCCCATTGCAATGACGAACTGTACCAGATCAGTTGCAACGACTCCCCAGAACCCTGAGAGTACGGAATAGACCAATGCTATAATCACACATATACCTATTGATATCCACTGTTTCTCCTGCGGTATCCCTAATGTTATGCGGAACACGGTTGACATTGCCTGTATCACCCATCCCATTACGACAAAATTATATATGGTTGAGAAGTATCCCGCCTTGAAGCCACGTAAGACAGCCGCAGGTTTGCCGGAGTACCTGATTTCTATAAGTTCGTTGTCCGTTAATACGCCCGTCCTTCGCCAGAGTCGTGAGAAGAGGAATACGCCGAGGAGTCCTCCAAGGGATGCGTTCCACCAGAACCAGTTGCGCCAGATTCCGTCACTGCGTACGAACTCGGTAATGGCAAGCGGGGTATCTGCTGCAAACGTCGTGGCGACCATGGATGTCCCCACCAGCCACCATGGCAGTGTACTCCCTGAAAGGAAGTATTCTCTGGTGCTACTGCTTGCCCTTTTGGAGAAATAGATCCCCACTCCCAGGGCAAAGACGCAGTATCCACAAATAATAATCCAGTCTATTAAAGCAAGATGCATGTTATGATTTACGAGTTACGTGTTACAAGTTGCAAATGACTAATAACAAATGACAATTTTCAGGTCTTTACAGAATTGAATGCAGGGCTCTTGAAACTATTATAGAGATTATGATAATAAAGATTGTATATATTGCCAGTGTATAGACTCTCACGTCTTTCAGCCAGCTCTGTTTCTCAGGGTGTTCTGCCAGTATGCCCTTCAATGTCCAATTTTCCGTGACACCTGAAACGGTAGGAGATATTTTCGAATATATGAGCGAAACACTCAGTGTGGTGCAGAACCCTATTGGTCCCCACCAGAGCCAGGAGATAGATGGTACGCACTGGCCAAGGAAGAAGTTAAGCACAGTACCGACTATTATGCCGGTAACCACACCGGAACCTGTTATTGATCGGAATAGAATACCTCCAAGAAAGGTAGCCAGGATGGGGCCGGCAAATGCCGAACCTATCATGTTCACTAACTCAATTACGGTGGAAGAGGATTTCGCCACAAAGTAAGCCCCTCCGGCAGTGAATATACCCCACAACAGAGTTATGAGTTTGGAGAGTCGAAGCATCTTGAGGGGATTCTGTGCAATCTTTGGTTTAAACTTCAGGACAAAATCTGTAACAGTTACGGCAGAGAGTGAATTAAAGGCGGAATCAAGACTGGACATGGAAGCGGCAAAGAGACCCGCCATTACCAGGCCTACCACACCAACCGGCAGGTAAGTGATCATAAATGTGGGTACAAGATAATCGGGATTCTTATCTTTGAGTAGAGCGGCAAAATCGGGCTGATTCTGGATAAAGAGTGCAAGGACAACTCCGAATATAATATATGTTAAAACTATGGGAAACCGGATTAGTCCATTAATCATCAGAGCATTTTGTGTCTGTCGATTGTCGGGTGCAGCAAGCAGGCGCTGAGCCTGACTTTGATCGCATCCGTAATAACCTATATAAAGAAACATACAGCCAATGATCATAGGCCAGAATGCAAAAGTCTGACCGTCTCCAAAACCATGGTGTGAAAAATCTATCGAATTCAGCCGCTCCGGGTCAATTGACAGAGAAGAGATATCCCCACCTAACATGTTTATAGATACAATCAGCGCAACAAGTACACCGCCGTATAAGATGATAAGCTGAATGATGTCGCTGTACACATCTGCCATTATCCCGCCAATGGTTGTATACGCAATGGCAACTACTGCCATAATAACCATAGTAATATAAATAGGAAGGCCCAGTACAACGGATAGAACCAGTGCGGACGTGTACAAAATTACGCTTGTTGAGAGTCCGCGTGAAAACATAAAGAGTGCTGACAATGTAAGCCGTGTACCCGCACCGAATCGTCGCTCGGCATATTCGTAGACCGAGGCACCGGAAAGCTGACGGAAAACCGGCACCAGCAGAAACATTATGGCAATCATTGAAATCGGTACCGCAAACTCA
>Ga0208521_1001035_pt1 | contig 15238 bp, 13 predicted proteins | sample ETNtaG_24_FD_185754 | JGI IMG/M metagenome (GOLD analysis project Ga0208521, IMG submission 185754) | Marine microbial and viral communities from oxygen minimum zone, Eastern Pacific Ocean - ETNP201306SV47 (SPAdes) (version 2) | ecosystem: Environmental > Aquatic > Marine > Oceanic ... | reverse complement strand
GGTGCGAACTGCCAAGTTATGATAACAACCTGAGAGTCTATGAAGATACTGTCGGGATCGCATTTCTTGAGCAAGCGTCCTGTGAAAAACTCTCCGGCACGGCGCTTTCTGGGCTGATCAGGCCAGCTTCCGGTTCTTCCGAAGTCACTGCATCTACACCCCGACCCGGCCCAACTTCTCAACCTGCGAGTTAGTGTCTAATAAGCTCTTAAGGAATAGCGTGCAAGAGTCCTGGTTCCTCCCTCGATTAGGTTTAGATCGTCAGGAAAACTAATCAGGCCACCGCTAGGACACCCTAATGGTAAAACCCCGCTTCAATAGCGGGGTTTTCTTTTGGTAGAAATCAAGAAATAGATCGGCATGTATGGCTGTGAAGCGTTCATTACCTAACGCTCAGTAAACAGCCACATAGTAATCTGGCCCCGGGCATTCTCTTACTCAAACACCGCCGCCAGTTCTGCAGCCTCGACGCACTGGCCTTTGGCAACACTGCTCGTGCGTTTCAGTGTGCTTGCCTTGGGAAAGTTATCCTAAACAACAAAAGCGCAGAAGCTAATGGAATAGCGTCTTATGTGCAATCGCTAACAGCCCGGCATCCAAGTTGGGACCAAACTCCAACGCCCCGTGCCTAACTCTGCGAAACTAAACCCTCTCCTGCCATCCCACGCCGCCATCGGCCTAATAGATCTGCACCATAGCCACCGACTAAGTCTAGAATTTTGACCTCTTTATTATTCTTATTCAAAGCAAAAAGATAATCACCTTCCCCATGGTAATAATCTTTATCGATTCTTAGAAGCGTCATAAGCTCAGCAACCGCTGGCCTTACATATTCTTTATAGAGTTTTATATCGCTCATAAATAGTGGCTGCCGTATTGCCCGCGTAGGGCTTTCTTGTCTATCTTGCCGACACTGGTTTTGGGGATGGCCTCGACGAGTTCGATTTGCTCTGGGACCGCCCAACTGGCGATCTCACCCCTGGCTGCTGCCTGCTCGAACAGCGCTACCACTCTTGCAAGGTCGAGACCCTTACTGTTGGCTACGACCAGCACCAGCGGCCGCTCACCCCAACGCTCATCGGCGATGCCGATGGCGGCCGCTTCACTCACCTTGGGGTGGGCCAGAGCGAGATCCTCCAGTTGCAGCGACGAGATCCATTCACCCCCGCTCTTAATAACGTCTTTGAGCCGGTCAGTTACCTTGAGATAACCATTTTCATCCACGTGGCCAATATCGCCGGTGTGCAAGTAACCGTCCTGCCAGAGCGCCTCCGAAAGCTCAGGATCATCGAGGTAGCCCTGCGTCAGCCACGGAGCCCGCACTACCACCTCGCCGCTCGAGTCGCCGTCCCGGGGCTGGTCACAGCCATCTGTGTCGACCACCCGAAGCCCTACCAGTGGAACCGGCCGGCCGGCCTTGCAGCGCCGGGCCAACAGTTTTTCCGCCGACCGCTCATCGTCAGTTGGCCGCAACTGGGCCAGGGTCAGCACCGGGCAGGTTTCCGACATGCCATATCCACCGAAAATATCGATGCCAAGATCCAGGGCCCGTTGTGCCAGCGCCTCCGGTAACGCCGAACCTCCGATAACTACCTTCCAGCGGCTGAGGTCGACCTCGCTTGCTAGTGTGTCGCTGAGCAACATGTGCAGGATAGTCGGCACACAATGAGAGAACGTAACACCCTCATCGGCTATAAGGCGTAACAGCCGACCTGGTTCGTAGCGCCCCGGGTATACCTGCTTTACACCGAGCAGTGTTGCCACATACGGAAACCCCCACGCGTGGACATGAAACATCGGCGTAATCGGCATATACACGTCGCCGGCATGAAACCGGCCCTGTTCTGCCGGGCTGGCCGCGGCCGCGGCCAGTGCCAGGGTGTGGACCACCAACTGGCGCTGACTGAAATACACACCCTTGGGGTTGCCAGTGGTGCCGGTAGTATAAAAAGTCGTAGCGCGAGTGTTCTCGTCGAAGTCCTCGAGTTGCCGTGCTGGACTAGCTGTTGCCAGCAACGTTTCATACCCGCCCACGAAATCGATCCCAGTGGCCGTAGGCGCTTCTTCTTCTGCGAGGTCCTCCGCCAATAGCACCCAGCGCCTGACCGTCGGCAGCCGCTCCGCCAGTGGCTTCACTAGTGGGATAAAGTCTTTATGCACCAGAACCACGTCGTCGGCCGCATGGTTCATGGTGTAGAGAACCTGTTCGGGTGATAGGCGTATATTTACCGTATGCAGTACCGCGCCGATCATCGGCACTGCAAAAAAGCACTCGAGATAACGATGGCTGTCCCAATCCAGCATCGCTACGGTGTCGCCCGCGCCTGTTCCTAGAGCCGCCAACGCATTAGCCAGGCGATTAACTCGCTGCTGGAACTGCCGGTAGGTCAATCGACAGTAGTCAGCGTAAACGATTTCCTGATTTGGGTGACACGCCTCCAGCGTACTCAACAAATGCCCAACCAGCAGCGGATAGTCGTAGGCAGAAGGCGTACGGGGAATAATATGTTCGCGCATTCGCTAACCGCTAAAACGACCCTGCCTCAAACCATCGCTGGCAAACAAGGCCAGGTTGTTGCTCTTGGTAACCATTGGTCACTCTATCTGTTTGGTGCCCTGGCTGTTTTCTCTTTGGCTGATTATGCCTTACTGCCGCCTGGAAGCCGGCGCACCGCGGTCGGCGCCCGGAACTCATTCAGTGGTGGGTCGGCGCCCGAGCAGGTTGGTGGCAAGTAGCGACATAACCAGGGTATCGTCCTGATTGAACACCTCTATCTGCGTGCGCACGATGCCCCGATCGGGCTTGGAGCGCGACGCCCGCGCCTCCATCACCCGGGCCTTGACGAACAGTGCGTCACCGGGCCGGACCGGTGCCAGCCAACGCAGCTCGTCCACCCCGGGGGAGGACAGGCTCGCCGAATGGGAAATGTAGTTGTCCACCAATAGTCGCATCACCATGGCCACAGTGTGCCAGCCACTAGCGATGAGACCACCAAAAATAGACTTCTTCGCAGCGGCAGGATCTACATGAAACACCTGCGGGTCGTAGCGACGGGCAAACGCAATAACCTCCTCTTCCTCTACCGTTACCGGGCCACATTCGAGTACGGCCCCCTCGTAATAGTCTTCGAAGTAACGCGCCGCAAGCGGCGTGCTGAACGATTCGGCCATGCTTCCCCCTAGCAAGATTTCAGACTGTGTCCGGCGCGGGCCGTTGCGGCCCACACCCTCGACAAAACGGCTATCGTAGCCTATCTCGTGGGCAAACCGGGAATAGTTGGAATCAAAAGGTGATAACGGCCACCAACCAATCAGGGCATAATTATCTATTCAGAGATAACCAATATTCCGATATGACCATCGACCACACCTCACAACTGAATCAGCTGTCGACAACCGGTATCTGGTGCGCCGCCCTCACCCCGCAACAACCGGACCGCAGCATCGATACGACTCGATTCGCCGACCACATTAGGCATCTGTTGGGTGTCGGCTGTCATGGTATAGCCGTTTTCGGCACGACCGGAGAGGCCAACTCTTTCACCGTGGCCGAGCGCAAACGTGGCCTTGATGCGCTGCTTGAGACAGGCGTCGACCCTAGTCAGCTGATGGCCGGTACTGGCTGCTGTGCCTTACCCGATACCATCGAGCTCTGCCGCCACGCGCTATCCGTGGGGTGCAGCCGGCTGTTAATGCTGCCCCCTTTTTATTACAAAAACCTCGACAATGCCGGCCTTATCGGTGCCTACGCCAGCGTAATTGAGGACTTGGCTGATAGCAGAGCGCAACTTTTTATCTACCACTTTCCGGCAATGTCCGGGGTACCGGTGCCGGTCGAGGTCATCACGGACCTTGCGGAGCGCTTTCCTGGCACGGTAGCCGGAGTCAAGGACAGTTCAGGTGATCCAGAGAACCTTCGCGCCCTGCTGGATGCGCTGCCAAACCTCGCCATCTTTCCTGGCAGTGAGACATTATTAATCAAAGGGCTCGCGCACGGCGCTGCCGGTTGCATCTCGGCAACCGCCAATGCCAACCCCGCCGGCATCCGACGCGTGTTCGATGCGTGGGCTGCAGATGAAGAAGTAGAACAGGTCGAGGCACAGGCCATCGCTGTTCGCAAAATCTTTCAGCAGTTACCCCTGGTTGCGGCCCTTAAGCAGTATCGCGCCTGGATAGACGATGAGCCTGGCTGGCGAACCACGCGACCACCACTGCAGTTCTTGTCGCCGGCACAGGCCAGCTGGTTGCGCGAACAGCTTTCTGCTTGCGGCATGCCCAGCGCCAACACATCTCTCCCGGACGAGAGTTGAGCCGGCGACCTAAGCCAAGTTAAGCGGATTTCCGCTACAGCCAAGCAGCTATAGTCGGCAAAGCCGTGGTCGCGATAGCGACTGTCGACTAGAATACCTGCTGGCAATTTTCTGCCCGCGAGTCACCGGGTTTTGGATAATCGGGGTTCCGTGCGCGGGCGCCGCAGTCCTTCTACCCGCACACAGGCCAGCCATGAGTGAGTCCCAAACACACGATAGCCTAAGTTCTGCCCATCGCGGCCCCTGGCGAGCCGCTTTTCACCGGCTCGGCTCACCACCATTTTTCTACCGCCTGTCTGGCCGGTTGCTGCCGTGGTTCGGAATCCTTTGTGCTCTTGCTTTTGCCGCTGGCCTCTATGGCGGCCTGGTACTGGCGCCGACCGATTACCAGCAAGGAGAGAGTTACCGCATCATATATATTCACGTGCCCGCAGCGTGGATGTCGATGTTCGTCTACATGGTCCTTGCGATCACCGGCGGCATCGGGCTGATCTGGCGGATGAAACTGGCTGAGGTCGTGGCTCGAGCCAGCGCCCCCATCGGCGCCTCCTATACCTTCCTCGCATTGCTCACTGGCTCTTTGTGGGGCAAACCAATGTGGGGTACGTGGTGGGTGTGGGACGCACGTCTGACCTCCGAGTTGATCCTGCTGTTCCTCTATCTGGGTTACATGGCACTGCAGGCAGCCATCGACGACCGCCGCACCGCAGCGCGTGCTGGCGCCGTGCTGGCACTGGTTGGCGTGATCAACCTGCCGATCATCCACTATTCGGTTGAGTGGTGGAGCACCCTGCACCAGGGACCCACAGTGACCAAATTCGACCAACCATCCATCGCCCTCAGCATGCTGGTTCCACTGCTGCTAATGGCGCTGGCGTTCAAACTGCACTACGTGGTGAGCCTGCTGGCTCGGGTGCGAGGCGAGATTCTTGACTCCGAGCGACGTGCGGCTTGGGTCGAGAAACTTCTGGTGGAGAGTTGAGCATGGCAGAGTTCTTGGCCATGGGCGGCTACGCCTGGTATGTATGGCCGGCCTACGGGGTGACCGCGATCGTGCTGATCGCCAACCTGCTGCTGCCGCTAAGACACCGCCGCCACCTGCTGCGGCAATTGCGCACGATTGCCCGCCAGCGCACCCATAACGGTCGGCCGTGAGGCCGCGGCGGCGCCAGCGCTTCATCCTGGTTGGCTTGCTGCTGGCCGGGGTCGGCATTGCAGCCACTCTGGCGCTACTGGCTCTGCGCGAGAATATCAACCTGTTTTTCAGCCCGTCGCAGGTGGTTGCCGGCGAGGCGCCCCAGGGTACTTCCTTCCGCCTCGGTGGCATGGTGGTCGACGGCAGCGTTGGCCGGCCTGAGGGTGACCTCACCGTGCGCTTCGATCTGACCGATACCGCGCAAGCGGTCACCGTGATTTATACCGGCATCCTGCCGGACCTCTTCCGCGAGGGCCAGGGTATCGTCGCCCAGGGCAAACTACTCGCTGACGGCACGTTCCAGGCCGCGCAGGTGCTGGCCAAGCACGACGAGAACTATATGCCCCCGGAAGTCGAGGACGCGATCGAGAAAGCCCGCGCCATGGGTATGCAGTGATTCCAGAGATCGGTCTTTTTGCGCTGATCCTGGCGTTGCTGGTCGCGTTGGTGCAGGGGACGTTGCCGATCACGGGTGCTGCCCGCGGCGTCGGTGCCTGGATCGCGATCGCCCGGCCGGCAGCCTGGGCCCAGTTGCTGTTCGTGGCGACCGCCTACGGCTGCCTGACCTGGGCTTTTGTCAGCCACGACTTCAGCATCGAGTACGTCGCCGACAACTCCAACTCCGGGCTGCCAATGGTCTACCTTATCTCGGGCGTCTGGGGCGCGCACGAGGGCTCTTTGCTGCTGTGGGCCCTGATCCTTGCCATCTGGTCGGGCGCCGTTGCCGCTTTCAGCCGCAGTGTGCCTGACGCCATGGTTGCCCGGGTGCTCGGCGTGATGGGGCTCGTCAGCGTGGGCTTTCTACTCTTTATACTCCTCACCTCCAATCCGTTTGCGCGACAATTCCCGCCGCCACTCGACGGCCGGGACTTGAACCCCCTGCTGCAAGACCCAGGCCTCGCCATCCATCCGCCAATGCTGTACATGGGCTACGTTGGCTTCTCGGTCGCGTTTGCTTTTGCGATTGCCGCTCTGCTTGGCGGCCGCTTGGACACAGCCTGGGCCCGCTGGTCACGACCCTGGACCGTAACAGCCTGGGGCTTTCTGACCGCCGGCATCGCACTTGGCAGTTGGTGGGCATATTACGAGTTGGGCTGGGGCGGCTGGTGGTTCTGGGACCCGGTTGAGAACGCGTCATTCATGCCCTGGCTAGTCGGCACTGCGCTGATCCACTCGTTGGCAGCAACCGAGAAGCGTGGTGTGTTTAAAGCCTGGACCGTGCTGCTGGCGGTGCTTAGTTTTTCATTGTCGCTACTGGGTACTTTTCTGGTGCGCTCCGGGGTGCTGACTTCGGTCCACGCCTTTGCCAGTGACCCTGCCCGGGGGCTTTTCATCCTCGTTTTTCTTGCGCTCGTCATCGGTGGGTCGCTGCTACTTTACGCCTGGCGCGCCCCCGCGATCCGCAGCCTCGGCGGCTTCGAGCTTGTCTCGCGCGAAGCTGGCTTATTGCTTAACAACATCCTGCTGGTGGTCACAGCGGCCACAATCTTGCTCGGCACCCTTTACCCGCTGGTGATCGACGCCCTGGGTTTGGGCAAGTTATCGGTCGGGCCGCCCTACTTCAACACGGTATTCATCCCACTGACCGCGCCGCTCGCGGTGCTGGTCGGCATCGGCGCACTGGCTCGCTGGAAGCGGGACCGCCTGGGCCGGCTGCTACGGGCACTGGGTCCCGTTTTTGTGCTCGCCCTGGTGCTGGGGCTGGCCTGGCCGCTCAGCATGTCCCATTATGCGCCAGCCGCCGCGATCGGCGCCGTGCTCGGCCTGTGGGCGATGTTGAGCGCTGCCCAGGGATTATGGGCGCGAACGCGGTCCACTCAGCGCTGGCGTGACCTGTGCGCCACCCCGGGTAGCGTCTGGGGCATGTCGCTGGCCCACTTTGGCCTGGGCATCTTCATCATCGGGCTGGCCTTCACCTCAAACTACACGATAGAAAAAGATTTACGCATGAGCGCCGGTGACAGCTACCAGATCGGCGACTACACCTACCGGTTCGACGGAGTAAGCGACCGCCGCGGGCCAAATTACCTGTCCCAGACCGGCACCATTACCGTGCTCAAAGGTGCGCGCACGGCCGCGGTTCTCAAGCCCGAAAAACGGGTGTACCTGGTGCAGCGCATGCCCATGACTGAAGCCGGCATCGATGCCGGCTTCACCCGCGATCTGTACGTCGCTCTCGGCGAACCGCTGGCTGATGGCAACAGTTGGGCTGTGCGGCTGTACTACAAACCTTACGTACGCTGGATCTGGCTGGGGCCACTGGTGATGGTGCTGGGCGGCATTTTCGCGGCCGGAGACCGACGCTACCGCACCCTGCGTCGGGCTGTATCAGTAGATTTTCCTGGCTCAAAGGTCAGCCAGGGCTGAATGGCAACCTCGATGGCTTATCCGTCCCGCAATTGGCTTGCCGCTACCCTGCTGTGGCTGGCATTCGCACCCTTTGCCTTGGCCGCCATCGAGGGCCTTGATTTCGCCAACCCGCAACAGGAAACCCGCTACCGGGCCATGATTAACGAATTGCGTTGCCTGGTCTGTCAGAACCAGAACCTCGCCGACTCGAATGCGGACCTCGCCAAGGATCTGAGGCGAAAGACCTACCAGATGATCCGCGCCGGCAAAAGCGATGCGCAGATCATCGATTTCATGATCACCCGCTATGGCGATTTTGTCCTCTACCGGCCGCCGCTACGGCCCCGTACCGTGCTGCTGTGGGTGGGCCCTCTACTGTTTCTCCTGGTTGCACTGGCAATATTCATTTCGGTTGTGCGCGCCCGGCGCAGTATCGCGGCTGGCCTAACGCCTGCAGAGCGCGCGCAAGCCGATAGCCTGCTGGATCAGGATCCACCCCAATGAGCCTGCTGTGGCTGGCGGCATCGGTGCTCTCGGGCATCGCCCTGCTGATCCTGGTGCCGGTACTGCTGCGCCGCCACCCCGTCGCTGCACTCGACCGCGATACAGTCAATGTCGGTCTGGCTCGGGACAAAAAAGCCGAGCTCGAGGCCGACCTGGCTGCGGCGCGGATCAGCGAGTCTGAATACGCCCTTGCCCTCGCCGACCTTAAGCGCACGCTGCTACTTGACATTGATGCCGTGCAGGAAACCGGCGCGAGCACCCGACCAACACCCGGCACCGCCGTCGTGCTCGCGGTTACCCTGCCCGCTTTGGCCTTCGGGCTCTATCTGTTGCTCGGCACCCCGGCTGCAGTAAACGATCACCCGGTCGCAGACACTACTTCGGCCAATGCCAAGCAAGGCCAGGATATGGATACCTTGCTCGAGCAACTCGCGGCCCGCCTTACCGAACAGCCCGATGATGCCCGTGGTTGGGCGCTACTCGGCAACGCCTTGTTGAGCACTGGTCGCTACCTTGAAGCGGTGCCCGCCTACCGTAGGCTGACCGAGTTGCGGCCGACTGATGCTGAGGCGTTGGTGCGCTATGCCGATGCACTCGCCATGGTTGCCGGCGGCAACCTGTCCGGCGAACCCACCCGCCTGATCGAGCAGGCTTTGGCACTGGACCCGCAGCAGATACAGGGGCTCTGGCTCGCCGGTATTGCCGCCGAAAAGCGCGGCCAGCCCGCCGCCGCGCTCGCTTACTGGCGTCGGCTAGCACCACTGGTTGCGAACGAACCGGAATCCTACCAGGAGGTGCGCCGCTTTATTACCCGGGCGACCGCTGCGACCGAGTCGGCAACAGCCGGCACAACTGCCCCGCCGGCGGCGCAGCCCGGCAACGCCATCCGCCTACAGGTCGCGGTCTCGATCGATCCCGCACTGGCAACTGACGTCAACCCCGGTGACACCCTGTTCGTGTTTGCCCGCGAACCGGATGGCCCGCCTATGCCGGTAGCAGCAGTACGCGTTGCCGCCCTGCCCCTGCCCCGTGAAGTGGTGCTCGATGAACGCACCGCAACCCTGACCGCCGGGTCGCTGGGACAGTATGCTCAACTCGAGATTGGTGCCCGCGTCTCCCGCTCCGGCGACGCGGCTAAACACGCCGGTGACCTGATCGGCTACAGCGCAGTGTTCGACCCGGCAATCGCCGCCAGGGTGCCGGTCTTAATCGACCGCAAGATACCCTGAGAACCCCAGCCCACCTTACTTGGTGCCGTAAAGCCGGTCGCCAGCATCCCCCAGACCCGGCAGGATGTAGCCATGGTCATTCAGGCAGTCATCTATTGCCGCGGTATACACCTGTACGTCCGGATGTGCCTCAGAGACTGCCGCAATACCTTCAGGTGCCGCGACCAGGCAAGCGAATTTTATATTGACGGCCCCAGCGCTCTTGATTCTTGTAAGGGCTGCATTTACCGAGTTCGCAGTAGCCAACATAGGGTCGACCACGATCACCAGTCGCTCATTCAAGTCCTGAGGCACCTTGAAGTAGTACTCAACCGCTGCCAGTGTCTCGGGGTCACGGTAAAGGCCCACGTGGCCCACTCGCGCCGAGGGGCACAGATCCAGCATACCGTCCAGCAGGCCATTCCCGGCCCTTAATATGGAGATGAAGCAAAGCTTCTTGCCCGCCAACACTGGCGCCAGCATTGGCTGCAGCGGTGTCTTGATCTCCATGGTAGTGAGCGTTAGGTCTCGAGTTACCTCGTAAGCCAGCAGCAGCGAGATCTCACGTAGCAACTGGCGGAACCCCGCGGTTGATTGCTCACGCTGGCGCATTAGCGTCAACTTGTGCTGTATCAGGGGATGATCAACTACCACGACCTGCTTAGCCATGTTCGCTCCTTTGCTTTAGTGCTATTCCAACTCTGATCTTCAATTTCGACCTAATCGCTACACAATCCAAACTGACGATCGAGTTCAGCTGGATTTCGACACAGTCTACGCCTTGCCGGCACAGACGACGGCAATTGCCCGCTCAAGCCGCTTCAGCCCTTCGTCAATATCGTCTTGCGAAATGATGAGCGAGGGCGCCAACCGCAGCACACTGGCACCTGCGACTAGAACAAAAACCCCCTCATCCTGGCTCGCCTGCAGGAACTCGCGAGCCTTGCCTTGCCACGGCTCGGTCAACGCGCAGCCGATCAATAGACCCATCCCGCGCAATTCCGCAAATACTCCATGTTTCTCGCCGATATGGCGCAAGCCCGCCTCCAGGCGCGCCCGTCGCTGGCCGACCCCAGCCAGCACCTCAGGCGTGTTGACGATTCCAAGCACTGTATTTGCTACCGCACACCCCATCGGATTCCCACCCCAGGTGCTGCCATGGCTGCCTACCGCAAGAGACTCGGCCACTTCGGTTCGTGCCAGTGTGGCAGCAACCGGGAACCCACCCCCAAGGCCTTTGGCTGTGGTCAGGATATCCGGCACCGTATCGAAGGCCTGATATGCGTACAAAAAGCCCGTCCGCCCAACTCCCGTCTGTACCTCGTCCAGGATCATCAACGCCTGGTGCTGATCACAGAGGCGACGAATAGCTTGTAGAAAATCCTTGTCGGCCGCGACCACCCCGCCTTCACCCTGAAGCGGCTCTACGATCACTGCACAGACCCGGTCCGAAAAAGCCGCCTCCAGCGCGCCAATATCGTTGAATGGCAGGTGGGTGATAGACCCCGGTAAAGGACCGAAATTCTTGCGGTAGTCCGGCTGCCCGCCGGCACTTACCGTAAAAAGTGTGCGCCCGTGAAATGCATTATCAAACGCTAAGATTTCGTCCTTGCCCACCCCGGTGTGGTCACAAGCGTAACGCCGGGCCAATTTGAGCGCGGCCTCGTTTGCTTCTGCGCCCGAATTGCAAAAGAAGACCTTCTCGGCGAAGGTTGCCTCTACCAGTCTCCTGGCAAGCTCAAGCGCTGGCTCCGTAACCAGAACGTTGGCGGTATGCCAAAGCTTGCCGGCCTGCTCAGTCAACGCAGCAACAAGTGCCGGATGGGCGTGGCCTAGCGCGGTGACGGCAATGCCACCGGCAAAATCGATGTACTCGCGGCCAGCTTGGTCCCATACCCGGGAGCCGGTTCCCCGCACCGGTATCAGTGCGGCCGGCGCGTAGTTTGGCATCATGTACTGTTCGTACCACTCGCGGCTGACCACACTCATTGCTCGCCTCACCTGAGAAAATTGCACTGGAGCGGTTGATTCTAGCCGCCAGGCAAAAAAAAACCATCGGCTGCACCGAAATTCCAGCTCTGCCGCTGGCTGAAAAGGCGAACAAATCTCCTACGCTGCCGGGATTCTCTGGTTCAGATTAGCGGCAACGTTGCCACTGCCTGCCGCACGCAGCCCGAGTATGTGGCAAATGGACCAGGTGAGTTCAGGCCGATTCAGCGTGTAGAAGTGAAACTGGTGCACTCCTTGATCCTGCAGGCGCGTGCACAACTCTGCGGTAACCGTTGCTGCTACCAACTGGCGAATCTGTGGGGCATCATCCAGCCCCTGGAATAATTGGCCAAGCCATGCCGGCACTGTTGTGCCGCACTGGCGGGCCATCGCCAACGTTCGCGGCAGGTTCATTACGGGCAGTATTCCCGGAATAATCGGCGCGCTGATACCTGCAGCCGCTGCCCGGTCCCGGAAACTGAGGAAAGTATCGGGCTCGAAAAAAAATTGCGTGATCGCCCGGCGCGCCCCGGCATCCAGTTTGCGTTTGAGGTGATCGAGGTCGGCGGCCACTGAGCGGGCCTGCGGATGTTTCTCCGGGTACGCGGCGACACTGAGATCAAAATTGCCGCGGGCCGCAATCGCCGCCACCAGCTCCACGGTACCATCGAACCCGTCCGCATGTGCTGTGAATTCAGTTGTTCCGGCGGGCGGGTCGCCACGCAACGCAAGGATCCGCTTAACACCCGCGGCTGCGTAGCTGTCTACCACCTCAAGGACGCTGTTGCGGCTTGCGCCGATACAGGTCAAGTGCCCCATGGCCGGAGTTTGACAACGACTGTTGATCGCTTGCAGCGCCGCCAGGGTCCGCTCCTGCGAACTGCCACCGGCACCATAGGTCACTGACATGAAGTCCGCACCCAGTGGGTCGAGTGCCTCCAAGGTGGCGTGAAAATGTTCAACCCCGGTGGCCGTTGGCGGAAAGAACTCAAAGGAAATCTCTGGCTCCGAGTGCAGTGTAGCGACCGCCGGCCGCGGCCGCCCCGCCAGCCTCCCGGCTGTTTCTTCGACACTGGCTCGCAGTGCATCCCCGGTTATTGCCGGTTTGCTGTTCATGCTGCTTCTCGCCGGACATTCCGCCGGCCTTTACGCCGGGCATGCCAGACCACGGCGGTCAACGCCTGAGCACCGTCATCGCCATCTGCAGCCAGGTGTTTCGCTGCAAAACCGGTAAGACCCGCCTGCTCGATCCAACGCCGGATTTCACTGTCGTGGTAACCCAAGCGACGGTGAGAATGTTCGCTGCGCAATGTCTCCAACTCGTGGGGGGCAAAATCCACGATGATCAACGTACCCCCCGCGGCCAACAGGCGAGCGCCCTCGCGCACCGCAAGCTCCGGTTCGTCCAGAAAGTGCAACACGTGGTGCAGCGTGACAACGTCCGCACACCCATCCGCCAGGCTGGTTCCCGTCAGGTCCTCCTGCAGCAACCGGTAATGGCCGAGACCCGCCTGGTGCAGCCGTGCTCGCGCTATGCTCAGCATCTCGCGGCTGTTGTCGACCCCGACAGCTTCTATCGTTTGTGCCGCAAACAATTCCAACATGCGCCCGGTGCCCGTCCCCAAGTCCACCATGCAGCGTACATCCCGCGTTCCTGGAACTTTGAGCGCCGCTTGTTCAATCTGACCCTCCGACACGTACAGTCCCCGGACCCGGTCCCAGTCCCGCGCTACCTTGCGAAAATAGGCTTTGGCGCGACGACTGTTCTGTTGTCGTACGGTGCGCAGGCGCGCCCGGTCCTGCAACCGCTGTAGATCAGTGGCCGGATAATGGGCCAGGATATCGGCCGCGAGATCCCGGTCCTCGCCATGTGACGCCGAGCGATAAAACACCCAGCTGCCTTCCACCTGTCGTGCCAGCACGCCGGCCTCAGTCATGATCCTGAGGTGCCGGCTGATTCGTGGCTGACTCATCGCAAGGACCCTGCACAACTCGCTGACGGTGAGTTCTCCGTCGGCCAACACGTCCAGAATTCGCAGCCGTGTCGGCTCCGCCACAGCACGCACGGCCTCGACGAAATCTGTCAACTTTATGAATTTCATATGCGGATATAAACATATCTTTATATGAAAGTCAAAAAATCTGACTAACAGCCGGTTACCAGTGGATGGCCCCGACTACGGGCGTTGACACCTGCCATTTTTCGCCGCAGTAGCGACACGGTACCTCCGAGGCAGTTGAAGCCCCGGGGACTGATCAGAAGTTCAGGGAAATATCCTGATGTTTTGATTTACAACGAGCCACGAACTCAGCCTGCTCGGCGTCCAAGCGCTCCTGTAGACGCAGTCCTACTGTACGCTTGAGGGCCTGGTCATACTCAGTCAACGGCCCGCCGAGCTCTTGGCTCGCCTTCTGTCGCCAACGCACTTCGTCGGCATACAACGCGAGGCCCTCATCGAGCAAGGCCAGTGCTTTCACCGGGTCGGCGTTACTCCCCTTGAGAGAGCGCCGGGCCTTACTGATCCGGGATTTGATCTTGCTGCTGCCCGCTATCGATCCCAGTTCCTTGCCCAAGGCCTTTATTGTAGACATCGCGGTGTCCGGCGCTTCGCTTATGATCACTTCGCGGAGGCCCGCCAAGGCCGGGCCAATACCGACTAACGCCGGTGTTGCTGCGAGCAGCTTTCGCACCTGGACCAGCGCATCGTACGATTCATCCACGTTTCGCCGATAAGCAATGACCGCTTTCTTCTCCTGTTTGACCAGGGTCACGTAAGCTTCATGCTGGCCTTCCCAGTCCGCGGGAATGGTGGCAGCGATCTGTTGTTTTTCCTGCGCCAGCGCGGCAATATTCCTATCGATAGCGAGCAGGTCTGCTTCGGTACCCTCGCCGCGGCTGATCCGGTTCTTCTTCTGCTCCAGTTCTTCGATCTTTTGGTCTACCTTACGCATCTGGCGCTGTATGAACCGGGTCTTGCGATGCAGTGGCCGATAACCCGGTTCAAACTGGTCAACGGCCGCGCGGGTACGCCGCAGTTCCGTGATCAGAGCAAAGGTGTTGAGCACCCCGGCATGGGTCTTCTCTAATGCTGCTGCCTGGGCTTGGGGCAGGAAACTCGTATTAAGGGCGCGCATCGTTCGGACCGCTGCTCGTAGCTTATCTTCGGACTCGTCGTAACGGGTGAAAACGTAGGTCTCAAGGCATTCCTGCAGCCTGGGATTCATTGGGGGCGGAGCCGTCTCAGCGGTCAGGGTGATCTTGTTAGGCAGGTAGTTAACCAAGCTGGGCAAGTATCCGGTGATCGCGAGACCTACCAATTGCAGGACGATAAACGCCACGGCCCCACGGTAGATCTGCAGCGTTTTCACCGTGGAGGGGGCGACACCGCGCAGGTAAAACAGCGCAAAACCAAAAGGTGGGGTCAAAAACGAGGTCTGAATATTAAGTCCTATCATCACCCCCAACCAAACAGCGGTGACGTTGGCCGAAGGCTCTGCCAGCAGGATCGGGGCAACGATGGGCACCACCACAACGGCAATCTCGATAAAGTCGAGAAAGAATCCGAGCAGAAAAATCACCGCCATTACCACGATGAACTGCATCCAGAACCCGCCGGGTAGCCCACCCAGAAAATCTTTGACCAGTATCTCCCCGCCGAACGCCCTAAATGCAGAGGTCAGCA
>Ga0208521_1001031_pt1 | contig 15267 bp, 17 predicted proteins | sample ETNtaG_24_FD_185754 | JGI IMG/M metagenome (GOLD analysis project Ga0208521, IMG submission 185754) | Marine microbial and viral communities from oxygen minimum zone, Eastern Pacific Ocean - ETNP201306SV47 (SPAdes) (version 2) | ecosystem: Environmental > Aquatic > Marine > Oceanic ... | reverse complement strand
GAAAGAATGAGTTTAGATTTTTAACTTCATCATTCAAAGTTGTAGGATTTACAAAGACCCGAACGTATCTATTTATACGGGAGGGTCTTTTTTTATGCAGAATTTTTTACTGAAATTTGTGGTAAAATTGGTATATGGTTAAGAAAAAGAAAAAAAGATTAGTGCTTTTGGATGCCCATGCGATTCTCCATAGGGCATACCACGCACTACCTGATTTTACGTCAGACAAAGGCGAACCAACTGGCGCACTTTATGGCTTGTCTTCAATGCTTATGAAAATTATTGCCGACCTGAAGCCTGACTACTTGGCTGCATGTTATGATTTACAGGAACCTACATATAGACATGAAGTTTACGAAGACTATAAAGCAGGACGCCCCAAAACAGATGATGAACTCATAGCACAAATGGACCGCTCAAGAGATATTTTTGAATCATTTGGTATTCCTATTTACGAGAAGGTGGGCTTTGAAGCAGATGATGTACTGGGAACTATAGTAGAGCAGGTTAAAGACAAGAAAGATATTGATACTATAATCGCCTCTGGCGACATGGATACGCTTCAGTTGGTGAATAATAAAAAGGTGTGCGTCTATACGCTCAAAAAAGGAATTAAAGAAACAATTGTCTATGACGAAGAGGGTGTTGAAGAGAGATTTGGCTTTAAACCCGAGTTTTTAATTGACTATAAAGGTCTTCGCGGAGATCCTTCTGACAATATTCCTGGAGTTGCCGGAATTGGAGAAAAGACCGCAACGGAGTTGATACAGAAATTCGGCACCATTGAAGATATTTATAAAATACTCAAGAAAGATAAGAAAAAGTTTGAAAAAGCTGGTATAAAACCTCGCATTGTAGGTATTTTAGAGGAAAATGAAGAAGAGGCTCAGTTCTCAAAAATGCTTGCAACAATCCGCCTTGATGTACCTATAAAATTTGAAATACCGAAGGAAAAATGGGAAGAAGCACTTGAGATTGAAAATATATTAGCTCTTTTTCAAGAGCTTGGTTTCAGAACTCTTTCACAGAGAGTTCGTGATACTTTTGGTGGCTCAGATAATGATACAACAGAGGAAAAAGAAGTTGAAAGTTCTGAGGAACCACTAGAGGTAGATGAAAAGGAACTAAAAAAAATCGCAGTTGCTGTCTGGCTTTTGAAATCAGATATCACAAATCCAGAACTTGAGGAAATTCTCGAGTTTGCAAATACAGACTCATATGATGAAGCAAAAGAAACAATACTTGCTGAAATAAAAAAACAAAAACTTGAAAAAGTTTATGAAGAAATAGAGCTACCACTTATTCCTGTAGTTGAGAAGATGAAAGAAGTTGGTATAAAAATTGACGCTAAGTATCTTAAAAATCTCTCAAACGATTATCATAAAAAACTCTCAGCGCTTGAAAAGAAAATCTACAAACACGCAAACGGTGAGTTTAATGTAAATTCACCAAAGCAGTTAGGAGAAGTACTTTTTGACAAACTAGGGCTCGCTCCAAAGAATCAAAAAAAGACAGGCACTGGTGCGCGCTCCACTCGTGAGTCAGAACTTGAAAAAATGAAAGACATGCACCCGATTATTAAGGAAATTTTTTCACATCGTGAATTACAAAAACTTCTATCAACTTATATAGACAATATTCCGCAACTTTTAGATAAAAAAAATCGTTTGCATGCTACATTTCTACAAGCTGGAACCACAACAGGAAGAATGGCATCACAAAATCCTAATTTACAAAACATTCCGATACGAACAGAACTCGGAAGAAAAATAAGAAATGCATTTGTCGCAAGTAGTGGGTATAAATTAGTAGCACTTGATTATTCTCAGATCGAACTTCGAGTTGCGGCGTTTCTATCGGGAGATGAAAAACTGATTGAAAATTTCAAAGAAGGAGGAGACATTCACGCGAAGATGGCATCGGAAGTTTTTGATGTACCGATTGATATGGTGGATGCCGAGATGAGACGAGAAGCAAAAGTAATTAACTTTGGTATTCAATACGGAATGGGGGTTAACTCCTTGAAAGAGAATCTCGGCACTACACGAGCCGAAGCGCAGAAATATTATAATGAATATTTCAAAATTTTCTCCGGACTTGCACATTATTTACATGAAATCAAAGCTGATGCGGCAAGAGAGGGCTTTACAAAGACCTATTTTGGTCGAAAAAGGCATTTTGAGGGGATTAATTCAAGAATTCCATATATCAGGGCAATGGCAGAGAGGATGGCGATAAATGCCCCTATTCAGGGCACGCAGTCAGATATTATAAAGATTGCAATGTCGCAAGTTGATGATTATCTTATTAAAGAAAATATAATAGAAGATGCACACCTTTTACTTCAAGTTCATGATGAACTTGTATATGAGATAAAGAATGATAAAGTGGAAGAGATTTCAAAAGAAATTAAAAATATTATGGAATCCGTAATTGAACCTAAAGACATTTACGACATTGAACTTAAAGTTGATGTCTCTACTGGAGATAATTGGGGAGAGATGAAAAAATTATGATTTACCTACTTTATGGAACAGATACAATAAAGTCGCGGAAGAAGCTCCACACGCTTTTGGACAGTTTGTTTTTAAAAAAACCAGATGCGTCCTTCGTGCGTGCCTCTGCAGAGAATTTTGATGAAAGTAGAATAGATGAGTTTGTAGGAGGGCAGGGACTTTTTGAAAATAAATACATAATTGTTTTTGATAATTTATTTGAAGATAAAGAAACTAAAAATGCGATTTTGAAAAAATTAAAAGAGATTTCAAAATCGCAGAATATTTTCATCTTCCTTGAAGAGAAATTAAACAAAACAGAGCTTAATAGATTTGAAAAATATGCAGAGAAAATCCAAAAGATTGACATTGAAGGTCAAACGCAAAAGAAAAAGTTTGATATATTCTCACTCACAGATGCATTTGGTAGGAAAGACAAAAAAGGACTTTGGGTTTTGTATCAAAAGGCAAAACTGAATAATGTTTCTGATGAAGAAGTGCATGGGATATTATTTTGGCAAGTTAAAAGCATGATACTCTCGCTTAATGCCAAAGATGCGAAGGAGTCAGGACTCAATCCATTTGTGTTTAGAAAATCACTCGGGTTTCTCAAAAATTATTCGGAGAGTGAGTTAAAGAAAATTTCATCCACACTCGTATCTCTCTATCACGACACACGTCGCGGAATTCACGAAATGGACACCGCGCTTGAGAGGTTTATTTTAGGGATATAAATTTGAATAAAAGCTCAATATATTGTATAGTTTTGTTTGTATACCGCCCATAGCTCAGTTTGGTAGAGCACCTGCCTTTTAAGCAGAGGGTCGTAGGTTCGAGTCCTACTGGGCGGACTTTTATAGCGGTAAATCAAACGCAAAGGCGCCTGCGCCGGAGAAAAGAAGAGATAAAGATGCAACAAGTATAAGAATGTAAAACATTTTACTGTATTTTGCCACCTTATTCAGATCTTTGTACAGCCACTTTACAAACAGTGCGTCAATTGCAATCAAGATTCCTGCGATTGCGGCAATCTGCGTCAGAAATCCTGCTATAAGAAAAAAACCAGTGATAATTTCAAGTATTCCGCCGAACCATACAATGGATATTGCCAATTTAGGCCATCTGTTTGAAACTTGATTTGTAGCTGTAACTCTATCTTTGAATAAATAAGAATATCCTATCCAAAGAAACATTAGGCCGACTGTGATGCGGATTAAAAATGGCGAGAGAAGCCCTAAAAACAATAGATTTGGAAAGGTATTTAACATTAGTAATATTGTAGCATTTGTATATAATATTTTCTATGGCTAAAGCTTGTTTAATACTTCATAACATTAGAAGCGTTCATAATATCGGCGCTATTTTTAGAACTGCAGATGCTGCAGGTATTTCAAAAATTTATCTAACTGGCTATACACCTACGCCCGTGGACCGTTTTGGGAGAGCAAGGAAGGATTTAGCAAAGACTGCGCTTGGCGCGGAAAAATCTGTAGAGTGGGAACATATTAAATCAATAGATTCTCTTATAAAAAAAATCAAAAAAGATGAATTTAAAATAATCGCAGTTGAACAGAGAGAAAATGCAGTTGACTACAAGAAACTTAAAATAAAATTTCCTACAGCATTTATTTTCGGAAATGAAGTAAAAGGACTCTCAAAATTAATTTTAAAAAAGTGTGATCAAATTGTGCAAATTAAAATGCTTGGCAGAAAAGAATCACTCAATGTTTCTGTTGCCGCAGGAATTTTCCTTTTCAGAGTTCTTAATAGGTAAATGTATCTACGACTTTTCCTTCATTATCTAAGAGTCGTATAACCTCGCGTTTTTCTCTCCAAAGTTCCTCACTTCTCCCAAGAAACACACGCCACTCACTACCTATAAAATCCAAATCATTTCTATGATTTTTCACACATCCTGTGTAATTGATAGTATTTGAAATGAACTCACTACATTGGTTCGATGTTCCAATAGGAAAAGAGTCAAGAGTCATCTCGCACTTTCTAATATCGTCTACAAAATCTTCACATACATCATCTGTTATAGGGATATTTGCAAATCTATCAAATTCATCATTGGACCTTGGGCAATCTTTTACAAGAGTTGGTTTAAAATTTTGGAATTGCTCAAAGTAGCCCGTGCATTTGTTTATTTTAAAAGATGCTCCAATGGGGGAGAGTCCTGTGGAGATGATCATTTTTTCCTTAGGTGCAAGAGAGACTGCGGGTTCAGAGTTTATAACACCAGAGATGAAAAGAGGTGTTGCTCCACCAATAGCAATTTTCTTTTTTGAAATCATACTTTCAAGTTGCCATCCAGCAATTGAAATATTTTCGTTATTTCTTCGTGAAGCAGAGATGATAACGTATTCTTCATCCACAGAATCTTTTTTTGGACCAGTTGTTTTCTTTTCAATCACTATTTTGTCTTCGTATTTTGAAAATTCTCCACTTACTCGCTCTTCTTCAAGCTCACTGGATACTTTATCAAGTCCACTTTGGATTTTACTTACTTCAGTTTTAATTCCAATACCAAACTCTCCGTATTTTTCACCTGAGTCAAGAGGTGCTGGAGGTTTCAAAAATGCTCCACGATCCATTCTTGCACGTTCAGGTCCACCTGTAACAAGCCACGCTATTCCAAGCCCAAACACTATAAGTATTAATAATATTAAATCTCCTTTTGCTCCCATTATTTTATTTGTTAGTAAGTAATTTAAGTTCCTCTTTTACCACATCTCTATCATCCCATAACGTTTTCTTATTATTTGCTTCCATAATATACGGGTCAGTTCCTTTTCCTGTTATCAATACTATATCGTTTTCTTTTGCTAATGTTAATGCTTTTCGTATAGCATCTCTTCTTTCAATTATTATCTTTGGACTTTGTTTAGTTATTCCTTGTGCCACATCTTCTATAATCTGCATAGGGTTTTCATCATAAGGGTCTTCATTTGTAAGGATTATATGTTTGCAGTAAGTATCGGCGACTTTACCCATATCTGGTCTTTTCCATTTATCCCTTCCTCCACCAGTGTTTCCGAGTACGCAGATTTTATCTGATTTGCCAAATGCTTTATAAAGCTCCTCCAAAGATTCTTTTGTGTGTGCATAGTCAACTATTACAGTAAAGTTTTGACCTCCCTCAATCCTTTCAACTCTTCCAGCTACTCCTCCAAATTCTTCAAGAGCATTTTTTATAATATCAAAATTTATATTCCTGTGTTTTGCAAAAGTTATCCCAGCGAGTATGTTGTATATATTAAATTCTCCAACTAACTTTGTTTTAATTTTTTTTCCGTCAATAGTCAGAATAGTATCTTTCTCTGTGGCAGTGTATGGTTTTGCATCAGCTAGAGAAAAGGCGAGTTTCTTATCAACCTTTATATCTAAAAATTTCGGTGCATATTTATCATCAATATTTACTATCATTGTTCTGTTTTTTTTAAGTGAGCTCTCAAGTGTCTTGGCAATTTTTAATTTTGCGTTTAGATAGTTTTCAAACGAACCGTGCGCTTCAATATGCTCTGGCGCAATGTTGGTGAATATAAGTGTATCAAGTGAAATGAATTTGTGTCTAAATTGTTTGGCACCTTCCGACGTCATTTCTAAAATTGCATATTTACAATTTGCTTTTATGGCACTACGCAAGAATCTTTGTATGAAAAACCGCCCGGGCATTGTCATCTTGAAAAGATTTCTAGTATATTTGTCACCAACTTTGAAATGAATTGTGTTTAAAAGTGCGGTTTTCTCTCCTGTTTCTTCTAAGATTTTATTTATAATCTCTGTGACAGTAGTTTTACCTTTAGTGCCGGTAACCGCAACAACAAAAATTTTCCGTGAGGGGAATCCGTAATATACTGCTCCAGCAAATGCCAATAGATAGTGATACACAGGCTGTGCCATGTGGAAAATTTTTGTTGGTATTATTTTTCTTCCTATTTCTAGTATCTTTTCCATTATTCTTGTTTGCCAAGTATTTTGAGTGCTTCTTTTATACGCTCTCCAGAGTTCGTGGCAGTTTTACTTATTTTCTTCATAGCTTCACGTGCTTCTCTTGTTGAGTAGCCGAGTGCTTGAAGTGCTTCAAGTGTTTCGATCTCATCTCGCATTAGTGCGCTATCGGATTTACTGTCAATTGCGCCGAGTTTATCTTTCAGTTCAAGGATAATCTTCCCAGCGCTTTTGCGTCCGATGCCAGAGACTTTTGTAAGGTAAGAACTGTCGCCTGAGGACACAGCGGTTTTGAGAGTACTTACATCTGCAACAGAGAGGATGGCAAGTCCTGACTTGGGGCCAATACCTGATATTGAAATAAGCATCTCAAAAAACTCAAGCTCGTCAGCGTTTAAGAATCCATAAAGGTCTAACGATGTCTCACGTACAGCCAAGTGCGTCTTTAAGCTAATCACTTTATTTCCGGATTTCCGAATCTCTTCTATTGTCTCTGGCATTACGTTTACTCTATACCCGACTCCACCAACCATAAGCACGACAGAATTGCCGGATATTTCAGCTACTTCTCCTTTGAGTTGAGCTATCATATTGGCATTATACATTATTGTACCTACGTATTCGAGGTCTTGTGTTTTACGATTATTCGTGCTATTTTATCGAGAATTGAATATATAAATTATGGCGATAACAAAATCAGCAAAAAAGGCAATAAGAAACTCAGCGCGGAAGCGTGTTTTTAATCTGCGCAGAATGGCTGACACAAAAAACGCAGTAAAAGAAATCAAAAAATTAACTTTAGATAAAAAGAAAAATGAAGCAGTCGCACTTCTCCCAAAAGCATATAAAGCGATAGACAAAATGGCAAAACGCGGAATCATAAAGAAAAACACCGCAGCTCGCAAAAAATCCCGCCTAACAAAGTTCGTAACTAAATAATTTGCTCTCAGTAGGAATCGAACCTACACCACATCCTCCGCAAGGATGAATTCTATCCATTAAACTATAAGAGCTTGTTTAAAGGAGAATAACACTAAAAGCCAAAGAATTCCACGATTTTCTGCGCAAGTGATTCACTATCTTCCTCTTCGGCCAAATACTCTAAAAGGTAATCGCGTATATCATTTGGAGATGCATTTTCTATTGGGATAATGATATGTGGAGCAAGAAGTTTTTTTGATTTTATTAAAAGTTTTGGAGATGTTTGTTCACTTTCGTCTTCCACCCAGAAGGATTCAAGGGACGAGTATGGGTGCAGAGTATTGTCAATAATTATACCACGTTCACTTATTTTGAAGTTTACAAGATTTGGTTTTTTTACTGCATGTACACTAAGAGTAAATGCTCCAACTAAAATTATAATTGCAAACAATATATTGTTGAAAATAATCGCCGTCACAGCACCTGCGATTGCAATAATACCAAGCGCCCAAAACCAATCAGAGCTCTTGTGAATATGCTCATGTTCAAATGCCCTCCATTCTAATTGAGATTGCTGCATGTTGCTATGGCGTTAGAGTGTTTCCACATCCTTGTGAGTAGTTTTCTATAGTATTTGTTTCAAGACAGAAAGATACTATATAAGTATCACCGTTTGAACTTGATTGATATGTATATACAGTTGTAGGATGAGTTGGATCTGTAGGAGTTTCAGATATTGCTCCCTCAGCTTCAAGCGCTGTCGATACTGCATCATCACTTGTAATTGTTATAGCTGTTGTTTCAATCGGGAAACTACCTGTGTCAACTGTATAGAGAGCAAGAGCTTTGGATATCTCACGCACGTCAGACATTCTTTGTGAGTCACGAGCTTTTTGTCTCGCATCTCCTGTTAGGGCAAGTACTGCTGAAAACAGCATTGCTATAATTGCAAGTGAGACAAGTAACTCTACAATTGTAAAACCTCTTATTTTTTGTATTTTCATATATATATTTTATCACAGGGTATTTTGAGCACAACTTTATTTTGTGGAATTCTTGTGCGTATGATATAAAGTATAAATATGGGCAAAATTGAGAGAAAAAAAGACATACTTCTTACTATTCCATTTTTCATAATTCTTATTTTCGGGGCTTTAATGGGGTATTTTTCTTTCGTTGAAGCGTTTGAAAAAGCAAGAGCTATTGGTATAGATGAGATATCAAGGCGAGCGGATGATCTTCCATCGCCGATTACAAGAGATTATAAAGAGCGGGTCAAAGTAGAACTTGAGGTTGTCTCAAGTATAGCGGAATTTGACGAAGGAAAAACATTTGAATATTGGACATTTAACAGGCAAATTCCAGGACCATTTGTTCGTGTAAGACAGGGGGATACAGTTGAAGTTCAATTGACGCATATTCACAAAGATTCACCTATGAAAGGCCACTCACATGATCTTTCCCGCATCCGATCAAATCCACAAGATGTTCACATAAAAGCTGGTCATGGGGAACACTCAGTTGATTTTCATGCAGTGCTTGGTTTTATGGGTGGTGCAGATTTAATAAAGGTTGCACCAGGGGAGACGAAGTCATTTGAGTTTAAAACAACACGCCCTGGTATTTATATTTATCACTGCGGAAGTTCTCATGTCCCAACACATCTTGCGCGTGGAATGTACGGTATGATTTTAGTTGAACCAGAAGGGGGACTGTCGAAAGTAGACAAAGAATATTATGTAATGCAGGGAGAACTTTATACAGAAGGTGATTTAGGAGATATGGGATTTCAAAAATTAAGTAAGAAAAAATTATTAAAAGAACAGCCAGAATATTATATCTTTAACGGAAGAGTTGGAGCACTTACTGGAGACAATGCACTTACTTCAAATATTGGAGAAACTGTAAGAATATTTTTTGGCAATAGCGGGCAAAATATTTCAAGTTTTCATATAATAGGAGGAATTTTTGACAAGGTATATTCACAGGGCGATATTACATCACCTCCTCTTAAAAATGTGCAAACCACACTTGTTCCTGCAGGAGGCGCTGTTGTAGTTGAAACAAAGACGGAGGTTCCGGGGATACTACGCTTAGTTGACCATGCTCTTACAAGAGCAATTGATAGAGGTGCAATAGGCGAGCTTATAGTTTCGGGAGAAGACAGGCCGGATCTTATAAAAGCTTTAGAATCAAGGGATAATATGAATATGAATATGAATATGGATATGGATATGCCACAATAGGATAACTTTATTGCCCCGATTGATAACAGTATGAGATAATCTATATAATACTTGGGTCGAAAATAATTGTTAAGTAATATTCAAAGTTTTGTATTTATGAATAGTATTTCAAAATTAAAATCAATTGTTATCGCTGTTATTATTATCGACTTGATTTTAGTATTTCCGGTAATGCTTTCTTATGAGAAAGTTGGTACATTTTTTAATGTAAGCTCAAACGGAATACCTGAAGTGTTCGTAACTCTTTTAGTAGAGATTACACTTCTTGTTATAACAGCATTAGTGGCATATTTGGTAGCACGCATATTTAAAGGAACCGCATTTCAGTCAGCGTTTTACTTTATAGCATGGGGAGTATTGCTATATGGTATAGGTGACACACACATTCTTATCTGGATGTACACAGGAGTAGAATCATTTCCTTCATTCTTAGGACCAGCAGGGTCATCAATTGCACACGCACTTGGTGTAGGATTTGGGTTTATCCTTGTAATCCTAGGATTGTATAAACTTGCGAAAGCTCGCAATAAAATAAGTGGGAGAGCAGTGTAATTTACTTCTAGTTTTAAATGTTCAAAATACACACAACGATATGTTGTGTGTATTTTGTTTCGGAAAAGTGTCTTTTTATGATAGATTTAATATATCAACATGAGAAAAAATAATATTTATTTAATAATAGTAGGAGTATTTGCATTTGGAATTATAAATGGGGCAGTGTTTTATTTTTATCCCGGTAATTTTTCAACGATTGCTTACATAAGTTTTCTAGTAATACCGCTTGTTGTTGCAATTATAATTATATTTACAAAATTCTCCTTTCTATTTACCTCGCGGATTTCAGAACAAGAAGATGAAAAAAAACTACTTCGCGAACGCCAAAGGGAAATAGTTGAGAATATGGTGGAAGGGCTTGTTGTTCATGATAAATTAGGGAAAATCCTTACAGTCAACAGCACAGCAGAGAAATTCTTGAAGGTACCTAGCTCTGAGATTCTATATAGAAATTTCACTGAAATATCAAAGAAATCCTCTTTACTTAAGGCTATATTTGAGGAATTTGATTCTAATGATGAGATGGAACATTCGTTTAAAGACAAATATGGAAAAGAGTATGTGTTTAAAATAATAAGTGTAAAGTTGAGTGAAGAAAGAGGTGAAATACTGAAAATAATACGAAATATTTCAAGAGAGAAATATTTGGACAGAATGAAATCGGAATATTTGACGATAATGTCACATAAATTTTTGACGCCTCTGAATGAAATAAAATGGACAGCCCCAAGTCTTTTGGAAGGTGGTATTAAAGATGACGATAAGAATAGATTTATCAAAAACATAATAAACAGCACTGATAAACTGATAGAGCTTACGTCGCTTCTTCTACGTATTACTGAAATGGAGGAAGGAAGTTTTGGATATAAATTAGGGCCTGTTAATATACAAACGATTGTTGAGAGTGCAGTTAAGGACAGGAAAGATGATGCTAAAGAAAAGAAAATATCAATGGTGTTTCATAAACCAGATACTTCAGTCCCAAATATTACAGCAGACAAAGACAGAATAAAAGTTGTTGTTGATAATTTTATAGATAATGCAATAAAATATACTCTGGCTGGAGGTGAAATAAACATTCAATTAGAAAAAGATGACAAAGATATAAAATTCAGTGTTAAAGACAATGGTATTGGAATTTCAAAGAAAGTGCAGTCAGATATATTTTCAAAATTTACCAGAGACAAGAGAGCTAAAGAAATGTACACAGAAGGTTCCGGACTAGGCCTTTTCATAGCAAAAAATATAATTGAAGAACATAGAGGTAAAATTGGATTTACAAGTGCAGATACAGGTGGTTCAACATTTTTCTTCACGCTTCCCAAAACTCAAAAGTAGGAAGTAAAAATTGTTTAATTTTTTATGACAAAAAAGTTAAAACTTTTTCAATAATATTTTCAGGTGTACTTTGCGCTTTCACTATATAATCTTTTGCACCGAGTGATTTTGCTTTATCAACACTTTCTTTATCGTAAAGATTTGAAACAACAATTATTGGCGGAGCATTTGTATCATCTTTTATTTTTTCCAAAAGTTCAAACCCATGAAGTTCAGGTAATACAAGATCAAGTAATACAAGATCAAAAGCTCCAGTTTTTATTTTTTTAAGAGCATTCTCTCCGTTGGTTGATATGTCGATATCAAAACCTTTTTTCTTACATTCTTTTGCAAGCATCTCCAGAAGAAAATTGTCGTCTTCTACTATTAATATTTTAGCCATGCTTTTATTGTAGTTTATTTTTGTGAGGGTGGCAATTACCTATTTTTTAGATCTGAATTTTTTTAAGAAATCATCAGAACTTCCCATTTTGTATGCTATCGTGCCCCATATATCCAAAATTAAAAACGAAGCGGCAACTACAATAAACAATATTATATTATGTAAATAAAAAATACAACCGTGAGATCTAAATTAGCATCTCACGGCTGTTTTTTGATTGTCCACTATTTTACTTTAGTGGATTTTTTGAGTTTCTTGGTGTTTGTTACAATCTCCAACTCCAACTCATTGGGCTTTGCCAAAAACTCTTCATGTTGACCAATTGATACACCCTTGATCGTCTCCGCCATGTCAGATTCCTTGAGCATCGCCTCTTTGTCCACTTCTTCCTTTATTCTAATGAAACGCTTTAACTTGAGTGATTTCAATTCTTCCAAAATCGATTTCACATTACGAAGTGAAACAGATTTTGGAGTCATACGCCACCCAAAACTACCGGTAGGCACTTTCACTGTTTTAATTTTGCCATCGTTTGTTAGCTCCTTGCGATGAGCTTCAGCAAAAGCGAAAAGTCCACTGATAAGATCTGAGACTTTCTCTTGATGCAGTTTTGCTTTAGACATCGCTGATGTTTTCAGTTTATCTACATCATTGTTTAGGTCTAATGCGATCGCATCAACTTTACGCTGTTCTTCCCCGATTTTAGCTAAAAACTTAGCTGCCTCTTGCAAATTATGCGGAACGGGTATTACGTCTTTCTTAATCCTAACCATTGTAAATCTCCTTTCAGAATAAAAAATTAAAGAACAATCAATAAAAAGGGAACTTTCCCTTTCAGAAATCTGAAACCATTCAAATCTCTGAAAGAGAGGCCACATTGAGAGCTGGTTTAACTTAAACTAACTCTCTTTCCGTGACCTGATCACGTAGCGGATCTGCCTCCGTGACTCCAGTGTGGATTTTTGTTTAATGTCGGAATCTCCCTGGATACAAACCGACAACCAATGCTTCTACGCGGATGGTGTTTTACCGCAACCTCTCTCATATGTCCTATTAGAGAAAGACGTTTACCGTGCATTTCAGGACTGCACCGGTCGCCCAGTGGCTGTGTCAAGACCCCCGTCCCTAAACCTTTCGGTCCAGAAACGCTTCGCTTGCCACTCCAACTTAAGCTCCTTAGAAGGAAATACTACCACCTTCATAGAGCCGTCAGCTGGAGCAGACTTAGCTAGAGTCCGTCCACATGCTTTATGCACCACCTTGCGGAATGAATTAGTTTTCACTATCCATTTCGCGCCAGGTTGGCCACACAGAGCACACTGAGAGCGTTGGTCGCTACCCATACTTATCACCCCCTTTCAAGGAATAAATTAGTATTCAATATCGCAACTCAAAACTAATCCTCTGGAAGCATGCATTATTCTGTCAGCTAAGGTTACTACATCCATCTTCGAATCAATCTCTAAATCAATAGAGTAAGCAATCTCTTTAGAGCCATCTTCGTTCTCAATCCACAATTTAGCAATTTTCGCTTTTATGTTTCCATAAAGTCTATATGCCTTTTGTGGATCAAGAGAAGCTACGGCATCCTTTACATCTTTAACCCTCGCATAAGAATTCGCTTCTTGTACCTCAACGATTTTTGGAATCAATAGACCATGGACTTCATCAAGGCCATCGAAAACAAAAGCGCTTTCCTCGTCAGTTGATAGTATTGGAATGGTATGGGCCATAGGGCCTATAAACGCACTGTCTGTCTGAAGGAATAATTTCTTTCCTTCTTTTGGCTTGATAGTAATGTCACTATCGCCAACTGCCTCTACAATCGTTTCTTTTGCTGTCACTGAAGTTAGTTTTCCTAACGCTTTTATAGCAAAATCTCTAGTTGATGAAGACCAAAATCTTAACTGTATATTAAGAATTTCATTACTCATATTTATTCTCCTTTCAAGAGAAAAGTTAAAAGAAATATCTATTTAGTTTAAAGAACATTCTGTTTCGCTTTTTTAAGCTCATCAGTTGAGATACATATCTCAATACAGCAGGATTTTTTTAGAGATCCTAAACTCTTATATCAAAAGCCGAAGCTTTTAATTTAGATAGATTGGTATCGTAAGTACCATTAGGAGTCACGATCTCCCTTACCATGCATATATCTATCATAATATGCCGGAAGCTGGTTTTTCTGCGGGACCAACCTTTAACCCGCACTTCACGGAGGTAGAGAACTATTAGCAGCTCTTTAATCCATTAAATAATCTTGACCTACTCAAATATTATTTAATGTCGGGTGCCTCTATTCCACCCAATCACCCTCGTTAAGGATGGCGTCACTCACGATGACGACTTTTGTTTTATTTAAAGAACTTTAGGGAACATTCCCTTTCAGAAACCACTTTCGTGAAATGATTTCTGAAAGAGAGGCCACACAAGAGAGGGTGTAGGTTCTACACACTCTCCTTCCTGTGGCCTTACACAGAAACACTCGGCGTGAACCGTTTTTTAAGTCAGGTCGGTGTTGGACGACCCCGCTAAATGGATGACTCTCTATCACCCTTGCCCTTGACTGTCAGAGCATCCAGCAAACCAATTTCCTAGAGTTCTTTACCAGTCGCGCGACTGACAGAAGATATCTCATTATCGGAAATTTGTACGGTTGCAGCCAATTAGCTTGGCAATCCACCAGTATCATATAAGAATTAACGCGTACACATTAATCCTTATCACAAGAGTCTCCCAACTCTTGCCCATACTGGAGCTGCTACTACCTTACGGTAGCGCACATCCACACTGGAAGGTGTGGAGACGATTTGAGTTCACGCTCAAATCGATTTGCCCGCGGTCACGTCTTGTATTACTACAAGATTCCCCGCTCACGTTTTGGTCTACGCCTTCACGTTACCCCTAGGGAATATGAAGAATTTTTTATTTAAAGAACAAATCGGGAACATTCCCTTTCAGAAACCACTTTCGTGAAATGATTTCTGAAAGAGAGACCACATCGAGAGCTAGTCTTTTTAAAAACTTAACTCTCTTTCAGTGGTCTACCACCATTACTACCTTGCCTTGTGATTTCTAATCGCCTCTCGACTTTTGAAATCTACTTACGGGGCTATCACCTCCCGCTTAGCGTCAGGATTTTGACGACTTTTTATCTACGGTCTCGCCTTTGTATTACTACAAAGATCCCCGCTCACGCTCACAACATCCATGTTGTGCCGGTTTAATACTCGCAGTTAAACTCTGCGGAAGTGCCAACTCCAGATCAAAGACCTGGAAATCGACACTTACCACAAGCAGTACCGCCTGTGTACTGACCAGCACATGTCCCGCAAGGTTTGTATGCCCTTTTGGAACAATTTGCTAGCCTGCACTG
>Ga0208521_1001006_pt1 | contig 15491 bp, 10 predicted proteins | sample ETNtaG_24_FD_185754 | JGI IMG/M metagenome (GOLD analysis project Ga0208521, IMG submission 185754) | Marine microbial and viral communities from oxygen minimum zone, Eastern Pacific Ocean - ETNP201306SV47 (SPAdes) (version 2) | ecosystem: Environmental > Aquatic > Marine > Oceanic ... | reverse complement strand
AGTTAAGAAATTGTAAGAGTAATTTAAAGCAATGTTAAGGCCATAGAACCTGATTGCCACGCTGTATAATTCAGGCTGGCAGGCAACAATCGCTGCAAATTATTCTTTATCTTTCTTCTTCTGAATAGAGGAGTAGAGAATGGAAGCATACGGTAGACATCTTTTACTTGAGATGTGGGATTGTAACAGGGAAATCCTTGAAGATGCTGAAAAGATAACACAGATCATGTGTGATGCAGCTGGTGATACAGGGGCAACCGTAGTCAAATCAATTCACCACGAGTTTAATCCTCCGGGAATAACCGCTGTAGCTATCTTATCAGAGTCTCATATTTCAGTACATACATGGCCGATTGAGGGCTATGTGGCTGTTGATATATTTACCTGTGGTACAGTAGCTGATCCTCAATTAGCGATTAAGGGTTTACTGGAGGCTTTCGAGCCCAAAGATCACACTTCCATGGAGATAAAGAGGGGATCTCCATATAAAAAAAAGACTATGCTGTCTAAAGTCTATTCTGAAACTTAGGGGACATAAACTGAAGAAAGATCTTCCTTCACGATGGATTTATGACTATTTTAGTCCTTTTGAAGTCCACAAGCATGCCATAAAAAGCACCATATACCACGGGTATTCGGACATCCAGGAGATAGTAGTTGCAGAAACTGAAAACTTCGGCCGATGCCTTATTCTCGATAACGAGTTTCAATCATTTGAGCTGGACGAATTTATCTACCACGAAGCCCTTGTACAGCCAGCCTTAATACTGCACCCCAAACCTGAAAAAGTAGCCATCATTGGAGGTGGTGAGGGCGCTACCTTGAGAGAGGTGCTTCGTCACAAGACAGTCAACAAGGCCATGATGGTGGATATTGACGAAAAGGTGGTGGAGTGTGCCGGGAAATACCTGCCAACCTTCCATAACGGCAGCTTTACTGATAAAAGGACAGTACTTACTTTCGGAGACGGCCGCAAATTCATAGAGGACTCTGATGATGTATTTGACGCCGTCATTATGGATATTACATGTCCCCTGGAAGAAGGCCCTTCATATAAACTCTTTACCAGAGAATTTTACGAAATAGTGAGGCAAAAGCTAACTCCACACGGTTTACTATCAATACAGGCAAGCACCACTTCTCCCGTAGCTCTCAAAACATACACTGTTCTTAGCAAGACTCTGCAAGAGGTATTTACCAATGTATTCCCGTATGCCGCTTATATTCCATCCTTTGCTCTGCTTTGGGGCTTCTGTCTTGCCACAAATGATCTCAATCCCGTTCAGGTAAGCGGGGAAGAAATAGATAGAAGGATCTCTAAAAGGGTTGTTGGCGAATTAAGGTTCTATGATGGTATCACCCATCAGGCGCTCTTTAATCTTCCGAAATATATAAGGAAAGCCCTGAAAGAACAGACACACATAAGCAGAGACAACAAACCCATTATGGAACAATACCCCGGCTTGGATAAGTAAGAATAATTGTAACTCATTTAGCCCATTGAATTTTTATTTTCCCACCTCTCCGTTTACACTATTAACCAGCCATAAACTCCCATTTATAACGTTTTCTCAACAGGAATAACTTCCAATCCAGTAATTTTTGTCAGGCTGCTGAATCTACTCTGACAAATCAGCAGTGAATTTATACTTGAAATAGGTGTAAAATGGTTGTATCTTTCTATAAAACCAGAATTTAACGTATTCACACATAGGAGTAATCTTTGTCAAAATCTAAAGTTTATCTGATATTAATTATAATATTTTCTGTGATCGGGTGTATCCTCATAGGAGGATATATCACACTTAAAACATTTACATCAGAAAAGGCAATCAAAACAAGGTTTACAGAGAGATTGGAAGCCCTCACTGGAGGTAAGTTAACCATAGAGCAAGCTCATTTTGACCCGTTCAAAGGACTTAAACTGAGTAATTTCAAATTTGAAGGGAAAAATCCGAAGAATTTACGCATAGAGGGGGAAAGTATTTTAATCAGACATGAACCATTGGCCTTATTAAGGGGAGAGATTTTAATAAACAGTATTATGATAGTATCTCCTGAATTATTCCTGGTCAGGGAAAAAGATGCAATATGGAGATTTCTAAACGGTGTTAAGGCCATGTTGGATCATTCAGGAATAAGTTACCCAACAGATCAACTGGGAAGGGGGGTTGTTGTCAAGGCCGCTAATGTACATGTGTATGATGATGTAATATTCAGGGAAGGTGTCTTAAATATTGAAAACGTGGATTTTTTTGGCCAGCAATTAGGGGGTTCGTTGAGGGACATACATATTAAAGGTATCATCAATGATGGGCTTTGGAAGGGATTAGAGCTTGATGTTGATACAAATCTTGCCACACCGGAACTGAAGTTAGTAGCCCAAACCAGAGATAAGACTATGACTGAAGAAATTATGAAAGAATTACCCGTAATAGGAGAAAAGTTCTGGAAGACATATTTACCTACTGGAAAATTTAACTTCGATTGTACTCTTGATTATAACAACAAGGATGATAAGAGAAAGATGGACTATTTATTGGAACTTGATGTAGTTGATGGTGAAACCACATACGTAAAATGGCCGTTTTTAGTAAAGCACGTAAACGGCAAATTAGAATATTCCAGAGATGGTGTGTATTTAAAGAGTATGAAGGGAGATGTTCAAAACGAGGGGCAGCAGATCCATGGTGAAATTGATGCATTCTTTAGTGTTAGCGATTCAAGAAAAAGCATAAATTTGAGTGTTCCGGGCTTTAATGTTACTGAAAAGTTTATGAAAATGATCCCTGATGTAGGAGAAAAGGTTTGGAACGATTATCATCCGAAGGGTAATATCGACTTAACAATAAAATATGAAAGCAATGAAGATAAATCCGTTACTGATTTTCTGGCTAAAGCATCATGTAAAGGGATTGAAGCAAAAAATCCATTCGTTCCTTACGACATATCTAATATTATCGGGCTTGTTGAAGCGGATGGTAAAAATGTTTACTTAAAAAATATGAGTGGATATCTTCTAAATGAATCTAAAGTCAACCATTCTATGATTGACGGAGTGATTAACCTGAAAACCAAAGAAAAGAGATTTATTGTCTCAATTCCGAATCTGGATATGACAGAAAAACTTATCAAGAGTGTTCCGAATAATGGAGAAGGTATATGGGCCAAATATAAACCGGCAGGACAGGTTGATTTTATGCTCAATTACAGGGGGTTTGAAGATAGCAGTAGGAACGAATATGTAATTACTGTAGACGGGAAGGGCGATGAGGTTGAATATGCGGATTTATCGATTGAACTTACAGACATTATTGGGAGAGTTGTAGTCAGCAAAAATGATGTTCAGTTAAAAAATTTACGTGGCTATCTGATTAATGGTGACCAACTTGCACGTATTGTCTGTAATGGTAATTATAAACTCAAAAGTAAAGACATAAAGACATTGTATAATGTTTTTGATTTAGCGGTGACTGATGAATATTTAGATAAGTTCCCAAAACTACTGAGGAAAGACTGGTTTAAGATTGAACCTATGGGTCGGGTAAACGTAACCCTTGACGATGAAGTCAATAATGCGGATGGTAAAGACAGGCATTCGGTCATCGTTGATACCAAGGGATGTAAATTTCTGTTGACCATCATACCTGTAACTGTATCAGATATAGACGGCAGGTTAAACGTTGAAGGAGGACAACTGACAATCAGAAATCTTAATGGAACATACTGTGGCGGCAGGATAAATGGTTCGGTAGAGGCAAACATAACATCGCCAAATGGAGAATATTCTGGAAAATTCAATTATGATAAATTATCTTTAAAGAAATTAATGAAGAGCTTTGTAAAAGAAATGAAAACAACATCCAAGGAAAAACAGCAGAAAGTAAAGAAGACCTCTAGGAAAACGACTAGTAAAAGAGCAACAACCAAAGTAGCACCACAAGAGCTTTCTGTAGAACAAGAATGGACAGGGGTATGTGAAGGGAATATTGAGCTTCAAGGCGAAGGTAATGATATAAAGAATTTTACTGCAGAAGGTAGTGTTAAATTACGAGAAGGTCAGCTTGCTGAAGTACCGGTATTATTGAGCATTTTAAAACTCTTGAATCTGTCCTTACCAAAAAAAGAGTCATTTCATACTGCAAATTTAAAATATTCGGTGAGAGACAAAATCGTAAATATTGAAGAGTTAGAGGTGTTTAGTGATTCTGTTGAATTGGGTTGTGTTGGAACGGTAGGCTTCGATAGCACAGTTGACTTAACTGTAATAGCAGGTTTAAGCCAAGAGACTTTTTCACAGATACCATTTCTTGGTGGATTAATGGATTTTGTGGTTGGTGGTGTTAGAAAGAAACTGACAAAGGTACAAATAACTGGAACACTCTCAAAACCAAAAAGTAAAATGGTTGGGCTTAAACCATTTACTGACCCTATAAAAAGAATTTTTGATGTACTGTCTCCTGCCGGGAAAAACAAAAAAGAAGATGGGGAAAAGAAAAATATTAAGACTAATGGTGGTAAAAAAGCAAAGAACCGGGTACGTTAGCGTTGGATAAAGATATACTGCATAAAAATTATATAACTATGGCTAAGCTTGTCTTTTGGTAGTAATAAATTTTTTCCTGTTGACACAATCAGGATGCAACCAAAGATTTAATATGTTCTAATCTTTGGAATTGTGTATAATATACTCCAGACTAGTAAGAGAAGAAAAACAGTAAACAGTATGAGACAAAGTTATGAAACAGCAAGAAAAGAAACCTTTAAAGACCCAGTTTAACTTTCCAGTCTGGTATATTCTCATTGCAGCTTTTGTCTTTATGAGCCTTTCTTCATACCTTTTTAACCCTGTGGTTGGAAACATATCTTATAGTGAGTTTAAGGAATTGGTTAGAGACGGCAGGATTGAGTCATGCCAGATTACATCCAGTCTTATAAAGGGAACCTTGAAGGTGGAAGACTATAGATCGGAAAAAAAGAAAACTTTTGTCACGGCAAGAGTTGATGATCCCGAACTCGTCAAAGAACTTGAAGCTCAGGGCGTAAAATTTTCCGGAAACTATGAAAATACATGGTTACAACAGTTTCTGTTTGCATGGATAATACCTATTGGTATTTTCTTTCTCATATGGCGTTTTGTCTTTAAGAAAATGGGTCCCACAGGCAGTGTAATGTCATTTGGGAAGAGTAAGGGAAGAATATATGCTCAGGAAGATTTGAAATTTTCCTTTGATGATGTTGCAGGTATAGACGAGGCAAAAGAGGAATTACAGGAAGTAGTCGAATTCCTGAAAACACCTCATAAATTTACAAATCTGGGAGGAAGAATTCCTAAAGGTGTGCTTCTGGTTGGCGTCCCGGGGACAGGTAAGACACTTCTGGCAAAGGCAGTTGCAGGAGAGGCAGGGGTGCCGTTCTTCAGTATAAGTGGTTCTGAATTTGTTGAGATGTTTGTGGGTGTTGGAGCCTCCAGAGTCAGAGACATGTTCGGTCAGGCAGCTCAAAAGGCACCGTGTATTATCTTTATTGACGAACTTGATGCTATAGGCAAGACAAGAGGTTCAAACCCTGTTGGTGGACATGACGAAAGGGAGCAAACTCTGAATCAGCTGCTTGTGGAGATGGATGGCTTTGATACCAATACTGGCGTAATAATAATGAGTGCCACAAACCGTCCGGAAACTCTTGATCCGGCCCTTCTCAGGCCCGGAAGATTTGATAGACAGGTTGTTGTTGACAGGCCGGATTTAAATGGCAGGGAAGCAATATTAGTAATTCATTCAAAAGGTGTAAGACTTGACGAAAATGTAGAACTTAAATCTATCGCGGCGATGACACCAGGATTTGTCGGGGCTGATTTAGCAAACATAATAAACGAGGCTGCGTTACTTGCGGCCAGACGTAACAAAGACAACGTTTGTATGAGCGAGATAGAAGAAGCCATAGAAAGAGTTATGGCCGGACTGGAAAAGAAGAAAAGATTGATAAGCAAGAAGGAAAAAGAAATAGTAGCCTACCATGAATGCGGACATGCACTGGTAGCATCAACCTTAAAGACTACAGACAAGGTAAAGAAAATTTCGATAATACCAAGAGGCGTTGCGGCATTGGGCTATACCCTTCAGCTACCCACTGAAGATAGATATATGATGACCAGAGAGGAATTGACGGACCGTATCTCAGTTTTGCTTGGTGGTAGAATTGCAGAGGAAATAATATTTGACGAGATGTCTACAGGAGCGCAAAACGATCTTGAGAAGGCATCGGACATAGCAAGGAGAATGGTCAAATATTATGGTATGAGCGATAAGCTGGGAATAGTTACCTTCGAGCCGGAAAATAAATCTGCTTTCATGGGTTGGGGTATGGGTTCCAATAAAGATTACAGCGAAGAGACAGCAAGGGATATAGACATAGAGGTTAAGAAGATTATTGATGATACCTACGCGAAAACCAGGGAAATGTTAGAGAAGCAGAAACCAATGCTTATTAAACTGTCAAAGATATTGATGGAGAAAGAGGTGATAGAAGAGGAAGAGTTGAAGAAGATCCTTAGTGATGGAATAGAGGAAAAAACTGATGCAACGAGAGTCAACTAGTATTTGGTCATTACTGAGATGCGGTCTGCATTATGTCGCCTTAATAAATATATTTCTGATCACTGGTTCTTATTCCAGTGAGAGTTTTGCAAGCAAAGTCCTTTCCGATACTTTCATTTCTATAGTAAAGAATACTAAAGCGCCTGTTGTTAACATCCGTACAACCAGGGTGTTGAAGCAAAATACACCAAACAGAGGATTTAGAATAAAAAGTCAGGGTTCAGGTGTAATCTATAACAATGGGGGTTACATCATAACAAATAAGCATGTGGTAAAGAATGCTGGTGAAATTATCATCAGATTATATGATGGGAGTGAATATAAGGCAGAAGTTGTTGGTACAGATGAAAGGTCAGGTACAGCAGTATTAAAGATTGATGCTGAAGATCTAACGCCGGCTAGATTTGGTAATTCCGATTCTCTGGAATTAGGAGAAATTGTTTTAGCAATAGGCAGTCCTCTCGGTTTAGGACAGACGGTTACAAGCGGTATAATCAGTGCGAAAGGAACATCAAACGTACAGGTTACGGGACTTGAAGATTTTGTACTAACAGATGCTACCATTAATCCGGATAGTTACGGTGGACCGCTCGTAAATCTTAACGGAGAAGTAGTAGGTATAAGCACTATACCGCCAAAACAACCAGCTGGTAATTCTGGAGTAAGCCTTGCAATTCCAATTAATGTGGTTAGAAAAGCAACTGAAGACCTGATTAAATATGGAAGGATTACCAGGGGTTGGTTAGGTGTTACTACCCAACCTGTTACTGCAGAATTACAAAAAGCCCTCGGACTTAAGAACGATCTAGGTGCCCTTGTAAGTGGTGTAAATCCAAACTCTTCAGCATCAAATGCCGGTATTAAGAGTGGTGATGTAATAATCAAGTATAATGGTAAAAAAATAAAAGACCTTCTTCATCTTAGAAGTCTCGTTAAAGGAACTGAAATCAACAAAGAAGTGGAAATGGTAGTAGTAAGAGATAGTAAAGAACTGACACTTAATACTACAATACAGGAATCAACAAAGGCTGAAACAGAAAGTAAAAAAGATTTATTTAAAAACCTGGGAATGGTTGTGCGAAATCTTACCGGTAAACTGGCAATCAAACTTGGATACGAAGGTGAAGAAGGTGTGATTATAACTAACATACAGAAGGAAGGTCCTGCATCTAAGGCGGGATTAAAAAAGGGCGATCTTATAATTGAGGTTCAACAAAAGCCTGTTACTAGTGTTGATGGGTTTCATCAGGCAATCTTGAAGATTCAACAAGAAGAGGATATATTGATGTTCATTAAGCGGCAGAACAAAACATCTAAGTATATTGTTTTGAAACAAAAGAAAGATGTATAATTCAAGTTAGTCCGTCGTCATGGATTTCTTGATATTAGCGTAGGGTGGGCATTGCCCACTAAAAACATACTTCAATCATAATTAATGGTGCCATTGGAAAATAAATCTCCTGATGAAGTTAAGAGAATAGTAGAAGCCCTTTTGTTTGCCGTTCAAGAGCCTATTTCAGTACGTAAGATAAGTGAAATCGTTGAAGGTACTGAAGCAAAAGAGATTCGGGAAGTAATCCAACAATTGCGTGAAGAATATGACACCCACGACAGGGTATTCCAGATTGAAGAAATTGCAAACGGGTTTCAATTACTCTCACGCCCTGAATACCACGAATGGATATCAAAGATACGTAAAAAGAGTGGTGAAAGTAAACTTTCACAACAGGCCCTGGAGACCCTGTCAATCATTGCATATAAACAACCAATTATCCGTGCTGACATTGAGGCGATTCGCGGTGTTCAATCCGGTCAGATGATCAGGACATTAATAGAAAAGGGTCTTGTAAAGATTACAGGACGTGATGAAGTGTTGGGTCGCCCGCTCCTGTATGGTACAACAACAAAGTTCCTCGACCATTTCGGTTTGAAATCAATTAAAGACCTTCCCAAAGTAGAAGACCTGGAAATGCCATAAAAGAATTTAAACAGTCCTCATGCCGAAGGATCCCAGGCAGCCATGTGTTTGAGTAATTTCCATCTCCTCTTTATGTCTGCCTCTGCCTGTTTCATAAGCTCTTTTGCAGCTTCCGGATTGCTCGACCTTAATGTCTTGTAACGATTCTCACGATAAGCGTATTCCTCAAATGGAGTTGAAGGGTCTTTACTGTTTATGGTCAGAGGGTTTTTGCCCTGCGCTTCGAGTTCCGGATTGTATCGATAGAGCGGCCAGTAGCCACTTGTCACGGCCTTCTTCATAGCCTCTGTTCCCTTACTCATATCCATACCATGTGCAATGCAAACTGAATAGGCAATTATCAATGCGGGACCGTCATATGCGTCTGCTTCGATGAATGCCTTGAGTGTCTGAGCCGGATTCGCACCAAAGTTTACCTGGGCAATATAAATATTACCGTAAGTTGACATTATCATGCCGATATTCTTCTTGGAGGTTCTTTTCCCAGCAGCCGCAAACTGGGCAACTGCCCCCAGAGGTGTTGCCTTAGACATCTGGCCGCCGGTATTTGAATATACTTCCGTGTCCATGATCAATAACTTTATGTTCTCTCCTGTTGCCAGTACATGATCGACCCCTCCGTAGCCGATATCATAGCCCCAGCCATCTCCTCCAATAGACCAGACAGATTTTTTAACGAGATAATCGGCAAGGGATAGCAGATTCTTTGCGTCAGGAGAATCGTTCCCGGAGAGCCTTTTCTTCAATTCTTCAACATGGCCTCTTAATTCCTCAATACCCTCCTGTGTCGATTGAACCGCATTCTTGATAGAATCGCTTAATCCTTTTAAATCAGAATTCGAAGGATCTAATACAAGACGGTCAAGTAATTCCATTGCCTGTGTATGAAATTTATCCATTGTCTGTCTCATACCAAGGCCAAACTCGGCAGTATCTTCAAACAAAGAATTTGACCATGCAGGTCCTCTGCCATCGTCCCTTGTGGTATATGGGGTTGTCGGTAAATTTCCACCATAGATAGAGCTGCAGCCTGTAGCGTTTGCAATCATCAAACGATCACCAAATAGTTGTGTCATTAGTTTTATATAAGGTGTTTCACCGCAGCCTAAACATGCGCCACTGTACTCAAAGAGCGGCTTTACGAACTGACTACCCTTGACATTTGTAACCTTGAATCTCGATCTATCAGTTTCCGGAAGATTGAGAAAGAAATCATAATTTTCTGTTTCCTCCTGACGTACAGGTTCCTGAAACTTCATGTTTATGGCCTTAACGCCTTCAATCTTGTTTCCATCTGCGTCCTTTTTCTGTCCCGGGCAGTTAAATACGCATGAACCGCAGCCGGTACAGTCCTCGGGGGCAACTTGCACAGTAAACTTAAGCCCTTTCATATCTTTGCCGGTAGCATCTACTGACTTAAATGCGGAAGGTGCATCCTTAAGCTGTGATGGGTCGTATGCCTTTACCCTTATGGTTGCATGCGGACAGACAAACGAACATTGAGCGCACTGAATGCAGGCATCAGGTTCCCATATCGGTATATTAACGCCGATATTACGCTTCTCATATTGAGTGGTCGCCGTTGGCCATGTACCATCGGCAGGCATTGCTGATACAGGAAGAGAATCCCCGTTGTCGGCCAGCAATTTGGCTGTTACGTTCTTAACAAATTCAGGTGCATGTTCAGGTACCGGCGGACGCATGTGTACCTTGCTGGTAGCCTTATCAGGAACCGGCACTTCGACAATATTCTGCAACGCCTTATCTACTGCTTCATAGTTCAAATTAACTATGTCTTCACCTTTTCTCATATATGTCTTTTTTATCTCAGTCTTTATTGATTTAACAGCATCCTCTTTAGGGATGATTCCGGAAATAATAAAGAATGCCGTCTGCATAATCATGTTTATCCTTGCGCCAAGACCAATTTCTTCTGCGAGTGAGATGGCGTCAATAATATAGAATTTCATCTTCTTTGAGATAAGCTGTTCCTGTACTTCAACAGGCAGCGTATCCCATACCTCATCCTTATTGTGCGATGTAGTAAGAAGGAACGTCGCTCCTTCCTCTGCGTATGAAAGCATGTCTATCTTGCTAGGGAAAGAAGGATTGTGGCATGCAATGAAGTTCGCCTTCTTAATAAGATACGGTTTGTGTATTTTCTCCTTTCCGAAACGAAGGTGTGATACAGTAGTTGCACCTGATTTCTTTGAATCGTAAACGAAGTATGCCTGCGAGTAGTTGTCTGTTTCCTGCCCGATAATTTTAATGGTATTTTTATTTGCACCTACAGTGCCGTCAGCTCCCAGACCGTAAAACAGCGAGCGGAATTCACCCTTTTCTCCTATGTCAAAAGACTTATCATAATCAAGACTGGTATCACAAACATCGTCCTTGATGCCTATTGTGAAATGATTTTTTGGTTTATCTTGTGCGAGATTATCAAAAATGGCCTTTACCATTGCTGGAGTGAAATCCTTTGAGCCCAGGCCATAACGTCCACCGATGACTTTTGGATACCCCTGTAATTTAGATATGCCCTTGTCCATCATCTCACCAATGGCTGTCCTGACGTCCAGGTATAAAGGTTCTCCAATTGCACCCGGCTCTTTGGTACGGTCAAGTACTGCGATAGATTTTACGCTTGATGGTAAACTCTCAGAGAAGGCGTTTATGTCAAACGGCCTGTAAAGTCTCACAAGAACGATTCCAAGTTTCTCTCCCCTTGCATTAAGCGTATTAACTGTGTTCAGAGCTACTTCAGCGGCAGAACCCATAACTACAATAATACGTTCTGCATCCGGGTCACCCAGGTAATCAAATAGTCTATATTGCCGTCCTACTATGCCGGCAAATTTGTCCATTGCCTTCTGTACGATATCAGGGGCTGCATCATAATATTTGTTGACAGTTTCTCTTCCCTGAAAATATACATCCGGGTTTTGAGATGTGCCGCGAATGCTTGGGCGGTCAGGTGTAAGTCCTCTTTTGCGGTGAGCAATGACAAGGTCATCGTCTATCATGGCACTCATGTCTTCAAAACTGACTTCTTCAATCTTCTGGACCTCGTGGGATGTTCTGAAGCCGTCAAAGAAATGCATAAAGGGAATCCTGGATTCAAGTGTAGCTGCCTGGGAGATGAGGGCAAAATCCATTGCCTCCTGCACATTCTGGGAACACAACATGGCAAAGCCTGTAGAACGCGCAGCCATTACGTCTGAATGGTCTCCAAATATGGACAGGCCTTGAGCCGCAAGGGAACGTGCTGTTATGTGAAACACAGTTGGCGTCAGCTCACCTGCGATCTTGTACATGTTTGGGATTATTAATAGAAGACCCTGAGATGCTGAAATTGTAGTAGCCATAGCACCGGTAGTGAGGGAACCATGCACTGCCCCTGCAACACCCGCCTCTGACTGCATTTGACTGACCTTTGGTACAGACCCCCATATATTTGCCTGTCCTTTTGCAGATTTTGCATCACATATTTCTGCAATAGGCGATGAAGGTGTTATTGGATAAATCGTTATAATTTCATTAGTAGCATGTACTACGTGTGCACATGCAGTACAACCATCAACTGTTACTGTCTTACGACTCATAAGTTTCTCCTTGAACTAGCTTAATTTGAAAGCTGATTGCTATATTATTTGCTGTAAAACATAAAAACTAAATCTTCTGAGTTCTAATGTGCCCACATAGATAGTTATCAGTACAAATTTGTTTCCAATTTAGTTAAAAACCTCAAATATAATCTATTTATTAAGAAAGTAAACAAAATTTTGATGTCTGATGAGAGGGTATTAACCAAATCTCACATCTGTATTCTTCTGCAATAATTTCCTTGCCTTTTTCCCTGACTTTAATAACATAAATGAGAATTTTTATTATTTTTGGAGAATATGCTATCATTATGTTACGTACACCTCAAAAAAAACGATTAAGCTCAGCTTTATTGATGCTCAGGTGCTGAAATACATAACGATTGTTCCAAAAAAGAAGGGTTATATGGCACTTATTCTATGAATGTGGCTAATGTCAATCAAATTTTCAACACTAAGTACTAAATCGGAACCTTTTTGTTCCATAAATTGTTGTAAAAGGTGATGAATGGAAGAGTCTGCCAAAAAAGAAGACAAAATAAAGGAATTTGAATCAGCCGCTCTGGATCACATTGATTCGCTCTTTAACTTCGGAATGAGGATGACGAGAAACAGGGAAGAGGCTGAGGACCTAGTACAGGAGACATATCTTAGGGTACATAGATTCTCACATACATTTAAAGAAGGTTCCAACCTGAAAGCATGGCTGTTCAAAATATTACGAAATACCTTCATTAATTCATTTAGAAAAAAGATAAGAGAGCCGAAAAAAGTTCATTATAACGAGGTTGAAGATTTCTATTTATTTCACAAAATAAAAAGCGATAGAGTAAGAGAAGATTATTCAAGTGGTGACTCCGCAGATGTTTATGAGTTTTTAGAAGATGAGGTGAAGAATGCGGTTGATAATTTGCCGATTGCTTTCAAGGAAGTTGTCTTGTATTCGGATATTGAAGAGCTCAGCTACGGAGAAATATCAGAGATTATCGAATGTCCGATAGGGACGGTAAAATCGAGGTTATTCAGAGCAAGAAGATTATTGCAGAAATCGTTATGGAACTATGCAAATGAAAGAGGTTATTTAAAAGAAAAACAGGGGGGACCGAAATAAATGACGACTTGTAATGAAGCGATTGAACAGCTCCACGAATTCCTGGATAACGAACTTGATGATGGCAACCACTCAACAATTAAGCAGCATATCGAAATGTGCCATAAATGTTGTGAGAAGTTTGAATTTGAGCAAAATCTGAAGAAAATTATTAAAGACAAGACTTTCCTCCACAAAACACCTCAATCTTTACTGCAAAGCATCGCAAGCCAGTTGGCAGACCTGAAAGAAGAGCGCAGTCAGCCGGAACCAATTGTTCTAGAGCCAAAGGCAAAATACCAGACAGGAATCTTTGGATTTTTTACATTAAGACCGGCATTTGTAACAATGGCAATATTGTTACCTATAACAATTACCTGTCTTGCTGTTTACCTCGTTTTTCTCAGGCCAACAGGTTTTTCACCTATCATTCAGGTGGCCGCAGAACGCCACGATAGTTTCGTTAATGACAATATGCATCTTGATCTTGTAAGTTCAGATAGAAATGAGATAAGAAGACATTTTAAGAATTTACAACGATCGAATCTTGCTATAAATGTTCCGGAATGTAACGGTCGTGATACGAAACTCCTGGGCTGCAAGAATTTCAGTTTCGCAGGGAGAAGGAGTGCTTACGTTGGATTAAGCGGCAATCATAATAAGATATCTCTGGAGATGGTAAATGGTTCAGACATGAATATAAACAAGCTGAATCATGAGATTTTCAATGGCAAGTCATACTACTTTGGAAGATACAAGGGATACAATGTAGTTTTATGGAGACAAGGCAAGACGCTGTATAGCATGACTTCAACGATGAACAGAAGAGACCTTATGCGTGTAGCCAGCGAATCCATACGTTCGTATGATAAATGATGTGTTATAAGTGTTTTCGTGTGGTAGCGACAGTTAATTCAGCCTTAACTCTTACTCGTGCGAATTAGTTCACTTTGTTTTAAACATGAGCACATGTCTTATCATATTCGCAAAGAGCCCGATTCCCGGCAAGGTCAAAACAAGACTCACCCCACATATTACTCCCACAAAAGCTGCTGAACTGTATGAAGCATTTATTGCCGATACAATAAGTACCGCACTTAAACTGAAATGCGAGAGGATTACTGTTGCATATTCACCAGGTTATGCTGAAAAGACATTCCAGAGACTATGCGGGCAGTCAGTAGATTATTTACCACAGAAAGGGCACAATCTTGGCGAAAGAATGAAAAATGCCTTCAAGCACTCTTTCGATAAGGGCTTCAAAAGAACCGTAATCATAGGTACAGACAGTCCTACTCTCCCTTTGTCTTACATCCAGGAAGCATTCGATGCATTAAAAGAGGTTCCTGTTACAATAGGCCCTACTTTCGATGGTGGCTATTATCTTATCGGACTTTCAGTACAGGAAGATGATCTTTTTGATAACATCGAATGGAGTACCTCAAGCGTATTCAGCCAGACACTTGCAAGAATAAAGACTGCAAACAAACAGTTGAGCATACTCTCTCCCTGGTATGATGTTGATACCCCGGATGGCCTTGAGTTCCTGAGGTCTCACCTTCTGTCAATGAAAATGAGTGGCAATGAAGATCTTCCCGAAAAAACCTTACGATTTTTGAAGATTTAGATAGTTATGATTAAGGCTGCAATATCCAGATATTATTTTACAAAGATTATATTATGTTTGCTGTTAACATTTCTCCTTCATACCGGGAATGTGTATCCCGATGCAAATAAATTTGAAGGGGAGGTGCTTAAGTACAATATCGGCTTCTGGCTTTTCAAAAAGGTGGGGACTGCCACATTTAAATGTGAAAAAGACGGTGATAACCTGGTTGTAACGATTGACGCGCACACGGAAGGATTTCTTGATAAGATTATTCATAGACACAACATCTATAGAACAACTATGGTAATTGATGATATCACTGACAGACTTAAGCCAATCAATTCGTATGAAAAAAAAATTAAGAGGAAAAAAGAGCGGGTTATGGTTACTGACTACGATTACGAAAATAATATATGCAATTATAAGACATGGAGACGTGGAGTAGTTCACAAAGAAGGAAGCCTTGAACAGGAATCCGGAGTGTGCGATGACATGATATCAGTAACTTACAACTTCCGTAACGAAATATACGGTGAGGTGAAGGAAGGTTCCAGTTTCAATATTTCTACTGTGTATAAAGATAAATCTCCAAACTTTAGCGCTAATGTCCGTT
>Ga0208521_1000986_pt1 | contig 15763 bp, 6 predicted proteins | sample ETNtaG_24_FD_185754 | JGI IMG/M metagenome (GOLD analysis project Ga0208521, IMG submission 185754) | Marine microbial and viral communities from oxygen minimum zone, Eastern Pacific Ocean - ETNP201306SV47 (SPAdes) (version 2) | ecosystem: Environmental > Aquatic > Marine > Oceanic ... | reverse complement strand
TTACTGCACTCTTCCCAGACGATCCTAGTGCTACTACGGATAGTGATTGGGATGCGAGCGATGCTTACGTCATACAGCCACAGGGAAGGTTTAGAATTGTTCTAAACCCTCCCCCAAGTACGGCAGGACACACAATAACATTTTATTACGTACAGAAACCAGCCCCTGTATATTCTAATTTTGGTACATTCAGGTATCCACAGCATCTTGATTTAGCCACTGTTAAATACGCAGCATGGTTGTTTAAATATAAAGATAGAGAGCCTAGTTTTGCTGATAGACTATATCAGATGGCTGATGCGGAGATGAGGAGAGGTAAACACGGTGTTGATAAGGCACTTATTAGGAGTAAAGTCAGGGTTAATATGTTAGCTAGGAACTGATAATGGCAAAGACAACATCAAAGGGAACAACAAAAAAAACAGACAAGGAATTAAAACCGTTTCAACTTGGGTTAACGGGAAGGCTTCTTTCGTCTGTTAATTCAACACGTATTGTTACGGTTGGTGCTGGCGACACACAAACAAAGGCCACTACCATTGATAATTTTAAGAGTTTAAAAAACCTCCGTTATACTGATAATGGTATTCGTGGTATAAGGGGTATGACTAAGATAAACTCAACGGCCCTGTCCACGCACCCAAAGATAAAGCATGTACATCAGTTTAAAGAATCAAACCAACATGTACTTGCACAGTCTTATAACAGCGGAGACACACAATCTAAGATATACAGGAACGACACAACCGTACCTAATACTGGTGACTTTAATGCAACAGCGTTGCATACAGACGCTTCTGGTGCAGGCAAGGGCAGGTTTGATAATTGTACGCTGGGACGGGTTGTTTATTGTAATAGTGCGGAAACAATGGTATGGGGTGGTGACAAGGCAAGGGTATCAAACTTTACAGTCTATGATCCCAACGGTACGTTTCTTTATGATTACACTGAACAGGTTCAAAACACACTGACTGATTCATCTAATGTGGCTACGTTTAAACGGGTATCAGGTATAGGTAGTGAGACTAAGCTATTGTTACATTGTGATGGTTCAGATGAATCTACGACAATAACAGACAGTTCTCCCACCACGGCCCATACAATGACAGCAGTTGGTAATGCAAAGCTTGACACAGCTATAAAGAAGTTTGGGACTGCCAGTCTTCAGCTGGACGGAACTGGCGATTGGGTTACGGCCCCAGATGATGCAGACTTTGTACTATCAGGCGGTACGTGGACATGGGAAGGATTGGTTTATTTAAACAATTTAAGTGCAGATCATGGTCTTTATTCTCAGGCTAAAAGTTCTGCCACTTCAGATTATATACAGGTATATATAGATACAAACGGAGCTATTAATCTTGATATAAAAGAGACAACGGCTGCAACGGGAACAGTTACTCTTGACTCAGGTGGAGCTGGCTCTGTAGATGGTATAACCGTAAATAGCGTGGCTATAATGTCTGGTGCTGAATCTTTTGATACCGACCTCAGTACTACAGCTACAAATGTAGCAAGTAATATAACTGCCAATACATCATCTCCTAATTATACAGCAGCTGCAGTTGGTGCTGTTATAACAATTACAGCAGTTACAAAGGGTACAGCCACTAATACATATGCTGTTGTAAGTTCAGCAACAACAATAGCAACTACTGATGCAAATATGAGTGGTGCCACATCAAGTAATGTTATATCACTGTCTACTCCAAATAGTGTTATATCTGCGACAACATGGACACATATACGTGTGATTGAAAATGGAAATGATTATTCTATATTTGTTGACGGTATATCAAAAGCCCATGTAAGTACAGCAAGTAGAACAGAAGCTGAAGCTGCTTATAACTCAACTGTATTTATAGGGGCGGTGCATGATGGTACAAACACAACTAAACCTCTTAATGGATATTTAGATGAAGTAAGATTGACAAATACAGCACTATCTACCACAGACTTTGATGTGCCAGCCAGTGCTTATGGTACATCAACGGCTGATGTTAATATAAGGGTTGGTGGTATATTACCCTTATCTGGGTTTAACTTTACAGTTTCAAATGCCAATACATCCACAGGGTCATTAAGTGTTTATTACTGGAGTTCTACTAATGAATGGACGACAGTTACCAACCTTACTGATAATACAGCTTCTGGTGGTATTCCCCTGGCCCAATCGGGAACCATTACATTTGATTCAACAGAAGATATTGCCAGGCAGAAAATAGTAGATGGTGTTTTGGGATATTGGTATAAGATTGAAATTACAGATGCAGATGCTGCTACTGCTATTTCTACTATGAAGGTAATTGAGCCGTTTCAAAAATTGAGGGATTTTTGGGATGGTGCGTTTAGATCGTCAGCGTCTGTTCAGTTATACGAAGGTGGGTTGTATAAGGATAACACAACGAATGTTTTTGTAAACAGTTATGTATATGAAGAAACCACTGGTGGGGATGAATCAAGTTATGTAATTATGAATAGTCTTGCATCTACTGAATATATGTTATGTGGATTTATAGAAAGACAACAAGGGTTTCATTGCAAGTTGATACCAGACCATACTAACACCACGGCAAGTACGGTTATTGGTATTTCATATTGGAATGGGGCTGACTGGATTTCAGTTGGAACTATTAATGATGGTACATCTTCCAGTTCTATATCATATGCTAAATCAGGATATGTAACATGGAATCCCGTTGCCGAGAATACGGAATTCAGAAAAGAAATAAACAAAGAAGACCCTCTATATTATTATAAACTATCATGGAGTCAAAACTTCAGTGGTGATGTTTTGCTTTATCATTTATCAGGTATACCAGTGCAGAAACCACTTGGGGAGTATACGTTTCCTTTATATGCACAGGGAAGGACATTCTTATTTGGTGACCAGGCTGATAAGAAAAATAGATGTATAGCTTCTGCCCTTGGAACCCTTAATAGTTTTTCAGGTGCAGATTCAGGAGACGGGCTTATTTTTGGGGATGACACTGAAGTAGTTGCTGCTGCTGAGATATATATTAATACCTCTGCTGTAGGGTCAACAACCTATATATTAGTAGCAAAGGCAGGTGCTATATTTGTAATATCTGGTTCGGGCCCAGAAGACTGGCTTATTACACAGGTAGATAACAATGTAGGGTGTTCTGCTCCATATACACTTAAAGCAAGTCCTATTGGGCTGGAATATGCACCATTACAATCACAACAGGTTATTGTATGGCAATCAGCAAATGCTATAATGATGTATAATGCTGAAGCTGTTTACCCCATTTCTGCTTCTATTGGTAATTACTTTGACCAGACAAAATCAGAATCTATAAACCTTAGTAAAGTGGCAGATAGTTATGGGTTCTGGGATAATACAAATGGTAACTACGAGTATCACTGGATGTTTGCGTCTGGTGATTCTACTACACTTGACAAGGAACTGGTATTTGATTTAAGGAGACAGAAGTGGTTTGAGATTGACAGGGGTAGTGGTAACAGGTTACAGTGTGGGCTTGATGTTTCTACTTCAGGCGGTGCTCATTATAGTTATGGTGCAACTAATTCTGGATACCTGCAGAGATTGGAAAATGGGACTGCGTTTACAGGAGATGGTGGGTCTATAACATACGAGTTTGAACTTGGTGATTTACCCGTCTCTTCTGATATAAATATAGAGAGTATAATAAGGTATATCAGGTTGGTTATGGTTGCTAAAGGAACGACTTCCAGTTCGGTTACAGTAACCCATTATGGCGATATGAACCAGACAGGAAAAACAATTACGCTTTCCCCTTCCAAGTCAGGGTATGATTCAACAATGCCAGCTCGTAGTATATCTGGCTCTACATGGGGAAGCCATGTGTTTCACAGGTTAAAGTTTACAATCAGCACTGATGACGAGACAATAGGATTTGAACCGCTCTGGATTAGTGGTCTTTATGAATTAAGTAGAATGAGATTAAAGGATTAAGGGGGTATAATAGATGGCAGAATTAGGTTTACAAGAAGAGTATAAATCAACAATGACAGGAGGCTTGGGTCCACAGGCTGAACAGGCACTTGCGCAGACTGCTGCCAGGCAGCGATTTTCAGGTAATATGAATTTTGGCGAAACGTCCAGAAATAAGGATCTTCAAGCAAGACTTGCTGCTGCACATAAAGCGCAGTCTGACAGGATGTTTAAATACAAAGAGTTGGCACAAAGAACCAAGATGGCAGATGAAGCCAAGCGACAATTTGATGTATCAACGCAACAGCAGCAGCAGCAGTTTGAGGTGGGACTTGCAGCTGATTATGCTACACAGAGAAGAGAAAACGAAGGCGACTGGATGAATAGAATCTTCGGTAAATAATGAAAGAGCTCAATGTAATCAAGACCCCATATGAGGAGTTCTGCGGTAACCTGCATCTTAAAGAAACAGACGAACCCGACTTTATATATACATGTGATTTAGATGATGAATATATAGGGTTTATGATTGCGTATAAGCATAACAAAGAGTGTATATATCTTCAGTATGCGGCATTTGATGAAAAGTTCAGAGGTTATTATGCACCAATATTGTTTAACAGGATTATAGATAAGGTACTTGATGAATATAAAGGTATTATATGCAGAATAGAGAATACAAACATTAAGGCTATTAAGGTGGCTCTTAATGCTGGATTTTTAATAATAGGAACTAGGTTTGACGGTGATTTATTCGTTGAATTAATGAAGGTTAGAGGGGGGAAGTAACAATGACAACATTTTGGGGAAGAGGAAGAAGGCCAGAGGGTTCACAAGGATTTGCTGGTGTTATTCAGTCTATTAGTAGTGCTGGAAGCGGTTATTTTGCCGATAAAGAGGCAGAAGAAGAAGAGAGACTGAAAATGATTAATAATATAAGGAGTATGGATATAAAACCCACGTCATCAAAGGACGAATTTGAGAGTGATTTAACCTCTTATTTAGCAGGAGGTGAAGCAACTGAAGACGTAAAGATTGCTAAACTTGCATATGAGAAAAAGTTTCCTGGTGAAACCTTAGAGGATCCTGCCCCTGGTATATTAGAAAGAGTAATGAGGGGTTTTGTTGATACACGGTACTCAGATGCTGAAAACGCACGATGGGTCAAAGACCTCGAATTAACAAAGTTTGAAGAAACAAAGGATCAGAATAAAAAAGTAATAAAAAAGATGGATCAATCATTAACTCTACAAAACCGTGCCTACGAAGAACAAGTGCAAGGAAATAAAGACAGAGCTGATCATGAGCTCCAAATGAGGGAACACGCTAATAAACAATCTGAAACCGCATATAAACAAGAGGTGGCGAACTTGAAATTAAATGCTCTTGAAGAGGAAAACAAACTGATGGCAAGAGAACTATTAGAGCGTAAGGAAAAAGAGATGGTAATACAAGAACAAATGCTGGATAGCCCCATTGCAGTAGGAAACAACTGGGATATATATTCAACCGTTAGAAACAAAGAAAATATTGTTAATGAATATTTAGATGACCATGTAGAGGGAGCTGATAAAATAGCATCTAATTTTCTAAGCGGAATGGATCGTGATAGAAATAAGAAAATTACGGTCAGAGAAATGCAGTTCAGTTTAAAAAACAACACATTTGACTGGGTACAGATGGACAACGATCTACGTTTGGAGATACAAAGTACTGATGCTGATTATAAAACCAGTGTAGAAGAACTGGGTGATCTAATGAGGAAGACTGGTAATGAAAATCGTACCGTTGAACAGGTGCGCAGAGGCGCAAGCGATAGTGATAAAAAGATCATAGATCGTAAAAGGGCACTAGAACTATACCATAATAAACTTCTTGAAACACGGACAGTGTTAACAAATTTGTATTCACGGCTTAGCGGGGTAAATATACAGATAAGTAATAATCCTAATACTGATAGGGGAGTAACAAAAAGCGCAGCAACGGGGTATAAAATTAAGAACCCTGAGGCTACTGCATCTAGCATCTTTGGACACGTTGGAACAGCCGAACCTAATGCTTTACTTCGTATATTAAAAGACGAGTTGTTTTTGGACTTAAGAGATTCAAACACACAGTTTAACATAATGAACCCCCAGATAGTTGATGAGCAAGGCAAAACAGTCCCCAACACCAACCATCCTACTAAGTTACTGTTACAGCAGGTTGCTTTCAGGTTTATGAATCAGGACCACCTTAAGGCTTTTCTGGACTATGGTGAACAAAGTGCGCAAGGTATTTTAGGGGCGTTTGACGAAGTTGAAATCTTAACGACTTTGCAGAATCTGATAAAAAGGCTTACTGGAGGGGATATAGTTGATGTACAAGAGCAGGTGACAACTGTAAAACAACGTTACGAAGACGAATATAAAACAAAAGAGGAAAAACTAAAGAAAGAAATGGATGTATTAAGAGAAGATTTAAATAGAGAAATGGGCTCCAGCCCAAAACTAGATATACCAATGGAAGATCGGAGAAAACTAGCAGAAATGGCAGAGCAAAGTAAACCAAATGAGGGCTGGGGGCCTTTGTTTGAACAAGATGAGGAATACATAGAGACAGGTAAAGCCGACTGGATAAAATGGTGGAATAAACAAGGAGGTGACCCTGATAAGGCTGAGGCGGCATATGAGAATCGTATTAATACCGCAAGAAAAAGGATACCCGTACCAGCTGATAGATAGGAGGTAATTAAGATAGATGGCTACATTTGATGAAATTATTAAAAGTGCAATAAGCAGGGATAGGCTTCATGAACTTGATGAAGAAGCGCTGGGTTATTATAAAAGAGGTCTAGCTCTTGGGGTTTATAACTTGCCTCCACGACTCCAAGAAAAGGTGGATGTTCCTGTTCCAGAGGTGGACAGGAAAGATACCCCGTTTGATTTATATGTTGACAAAGATACAGGGCTGATAAGGCCCAGTAAATGGGGACCTCATAGCGACATGTTTCGAGCAGTGGAAGCACAGGTAAGTCAGGACCCAGGACTGCAGATGTTTGAAAGCAGGCGGTTTCGTATAGATAAAACCCCTGTAATGGATTATTATGCACGTCCTGTTGGGTCTAGGGGAGAGGAACGGATTGAGTATGATATCACAAGCGGCAGGGCATTAATAACAAAGAAAAAAGGCCATAAGGGTTGGCTTGATATGAAGGATGGCAGTGATCGCAAGGTTGCTGATTATGAATGGGATGAAAACTTATATGTAAACGGAATAAGTCAAACATACCCATTAATTACCCCTCATTCAACCAAGAAAGAAATAGACTGGATACTCAGTGGAGGAGTGGAAAGGGAACCAGACAACCCATTGACAAGAAAGATAATAGAGGACGCTCAACGTTTTGCACGATCGGAGATTTTAAAAGGGAAGAGCCCTTTTAAAGGAGGGTTTGGAGCTGGAGGGATGTCTCCAATTAAAGCGTATGCGTATATGAATAGCCCTGAAGGTATTAAAAATGAAAAATATACCAGTAAAACAGGCGCTCTTCTCAGGGGTATTGGAGAAGGTTTTACAGTCGAGCTTCCTCGTATGACGGGCCAGATGCTTAAATTTTTAGGTATGAAAGAGGTAGGAAATATTTTGACTAACTGGGCAGATACTGGAGCTGAAAAACTATGGGGACCAAAACCTGATTATGATGAATTTACAAGGTGGTTCTACGAGGCGGGTATAATATTACCTACGTCAGGTACTCCTATGGGCTTAAGTATGACAGGTGCAAGAATATTACTTAAAGTGGGTCTTAGGCTGACCCAAGTTGAAAAGGCAAGTGAGGCTATATTTAAAGCAAATGCTAGGTATCAGGCATCACTGATAGGCGAGGGAACAGCTGCAGGGAAAGCTGCTATAAAGGCATCACAAGTAAAAATAATAAAGCCGTTAGTTGCTACGAGAAAAGTCGCCAGAAGAGAACTGAAGACGGCCCAGCAATTAGTAAATCGTATTACCCAAGCATCAGTAGCGGGATTTTTCGGATTATCAACAGCACAGACCACTAAAGAAACTGCTTGGGACAGGATACAGATGCTTGAGGACCAGGGAGATTTTGCAGGTGCAAGGGCTATTAGACGTATATTATGGTGGGCACCTTTCCTGACAGGGCTTATTGAGGGTACTGGCGAATACTTTGGAACCAGATATCTAGCAAGGTTATTTATGGTACCAGAAGGTGAGATACTTGCGAAGACATCTCATGGGTGGCTAACAGAACATTTGTTAAAAATTGGAAAGGTTATGGGCGTTGAAATGGGAACCGAGGGTGTCCAGCAATTTGGTATAGCCACTACAGAAAAGCTTACAGATATTAGACCAGAGGCACAGATATGGGCAGAAGTTGTTAGTGTTCTTGGGCCTGCTGGTGTAGCAGCACTTCTCATGGGTGGTGTCGGTGGTCTTTCCACTTACCCCCGTGCACGTGAAGCCATAAAGCGTCATAAAGAAAAACAGGAAGAATTAAAAGAATACAGGGACTCCAAGGATGAGCAGGAAGCATATAGGCAAACATTTGAAAAATACAATGGTCTTTCTACACAAGAACTAGGTGCAGCATTAGAGGAGAGGGGTATTAGGGCAGAAAGTTACGAAGATCATGTAGATATATTACTTAGAGAAGCACCTGGAGATATAAAAGAAGCGGTTCAAAGAGGGTATATGGTTATGATGCTTGCAAAATTAACCAAGCTAGAAATAACCAATCCGAAGGAGTTGGCAAGACGTATAGTAATTGATGAAATACTTGAGCCTTTACTAGTTGCAAGAAAGGAAAAGTTTATACCCATATTTGACTTCCTTGGGCCTGAACTGAAGATGATAATAGCTAAACAACATGGAATTGCAATAGAAAACGAGGATGGTACTGTCCGAAGTGATAAGGAGATTACAGATGATATAAGAAATAAATATATAAGTGACCACCCTAATATTCTTATTGAAGGGCTAAATAATACTAGCCAAGAACTTGAAGATAATCAAAAAGATAATGCGGCACAAACCATTAGCGATAGATTTGATGGGGTGGAGGTGTCCGAACGACCTGACGTTAGATTGTTTTTAGAACGGGAATATGATCCTGCAAATCCTTCATATGACCGTGATAGCCTAATAAAATTTGCTAAAATTCTTGGTGTAGAAGAAAAAAGGGCAGAAGGTATGTCTAATGAATCACTCCACCATCATGTGTTTGTATTAGATATGTTAAGACCACCTACACGGAGTAAAATTCTTGTTCTTGTTAGAGAGGAAATGGAAAAGAAAGGTGTTCCTGGGGCAAAGGATTCAACAATAGAGGAAATTTTTGATCACTTTTTAACTGGCTCCTTTAGCACTGTTAATAATCTCAGGGAATATATAAACACCCTCGTTAAAAATGAGGATTTAGTAATTAACAAAAGCGATGGTTCCTTGCACGTTCCACTTAGGCGTAACGTGGAACCTGTAATACCAATGAGTACGTTAATAGATGAGAATGGTCGTCCAACGGAAGCCCTGGTAAATCTTTATAGAAAAACAACGGAAATCAGGGAGTGGATTAGCAAAAAAATGAATCTGCTTAATAAAGATAATAAGCCCATGACTATAATGTTAAAAAATGCTCTGTACTTATTGGAGGATCTAAGGTTTGTCCGTAACTATGAAGACTTATATAGATACATGTGGCCAATGGAGGATAGCCTACGCAAGGGGGAGAATTTTGATAATATACCAGATTACTATAAAGAGAAGCAGATAAACAAGGAAGTAAATGAAATAGAAAAGGTTATACCCAGGGATGAATTAATTGAAGGAATTTCCAAAATATTAGGCATTGAAACAGTTCCCGTTGCAAGCAAATCCAAGCGTCGTTCAACATCTGCGAGGGTGGCTAGAAGTAAAGATACCTATCCATTATTTAGTGCGTTCTGGAGTGCAATAGAGAGTAAGATCAATGCACTCGAAGCAAGTAAAAAATCATGGAGACCTTTTACTAAGACGTTATCAAGGTTACATGGGTTTTTAGAAAAAAACACTGAGATGAGAGATATATTACTTGACAATGATGGTACGCTTAGAAAATTCACAGATATTGCTTCAGATAATTGGGAGAAATTTGGCAAAACCTGGACCACGTACTTAGAGGCAGATGGGCTTTCAAACAATTCAAGTAAAAAGGCTTCTTATATGCTTGGTCATTTTTTTAATCGAAGTCTAGGGTGGCCAGAATTAAGGACCACCATGTCTGGTACTGACGTTAAGTTAATATTTGACAGCCAGGTAAAAAGTGCCGTAGGAAAAGCTTCACCACATCAAGCAGCCACTGCATTACAACTGCAATTCTTTTTAGATAGAGCCGCTAATGCAAAAGAAGCATTTAAAAAAGAAAGCACTTTAAGAAATAGTGTAGCCTATTATAACGCAAACAGGGACCTTCTTGTTTTTGCCATGTATCGCTATGCAGGTATAAAGCCCACAGAAATACAATGGATGAGGCAGAGTTCCGTCTCAGACCCAGGAAAGATAACTATTTATAAATCAAAAACGCCTGCGGGAGTAACAACGATTGATTTGACATTTGGAAGGGAAGCGTTTGCCAGTATATTAAGTGGTTATAGGGAGGCATCAAAAGCATTTTGGGAGAAATTTGGTAAAGTGGGTACAGAAAAAGACGCTTTTTTGTTTAGCCACGTCAGGATAGATGTTAATAATAATATTACCGTTAAAGAGCTCCTTCCTCCTAGTGTCACGTTGATCTTGTTTAAAGATTATTACCTAAAATCTATAGATATGTTACTACTTAGGGGTGAGTTAACTTCAGAGGAAAGAATGCAGTTGGAGGAAAAAAAGAACTATGGGGAAGAGATGTTCAAGCAGCATACTTATCGCCATGGCCTTGTATTTGTGTTTAATTTACGTGGAGATCTTTCGGAAGGTGAAAGAGCTTATCTTTTTAGATGGGCAAGTGAGACACAAAATGCAGCTTACAGACAACAAACAGCCGCAATAAAAATCATTATACAAGGGCAGAGAGATAGTCTTTTAAGAGATCTTAAGTATAAAAAAGAGGGGGCCCTTATTGTTAAATACCCAAAGGAAAAAGGTATCAAGAAATGGATAGAAGATAATAATATAAACATTTTTTTTACCAAGGAACAACATACGTTTATAGCCCCAGAAGTGTCTAGTTTTATACGTGAGAATGTTTTTATTATACAAAAAAAAGATGACACACTTGCATATGTCTGGGATGAGGGAAATAAACTTTATGAAATAGAACCAAAAGATTTAGACAGGGTAACCTCTTCACCACTGGAGTTTAAACTACTTTTTGAACAGCTTGAAGGTAATAAAACAACAATCGAAGTTAAAGAAACTGGAGTAGCTAAGAAGGCAAAGTCAACCAAGGAGACAGTTTCAGTTAAAAAGAAACCAGCTAAGAAGACACCAGCTAAGAAGAAGGCAGCGGCTGGGAAAAAGACAAAAGCAAAAATATTAGCGGATGAGAAGAAGACGGGGGGTGAGCGCCAATCAATACTAGCAAAATTTATCAAGAACATAAAGGGTATTATAGCTATAAAACTAAAACAGCGGAACAAGAAGGGGGAAAAACATAAAATACCTTCTGGTTTGTTTAAAAATATTAGTAATGTTTTAGAGAAATTTGATGAGTTGCAGCTGACAAAGTATCAGTCTTCTTTGGTTAAAAGCTCCGACCTTGAACAAATAAGCAAAGAGCTTGATATTATAGTGGAAAATCTACAATCGTTTAAAGGTCCGATAGATAATACATCTCTTGAATCATTAAAAATGGTTTTAGAAAATGTTAGTAGTAGAAATTTAAATCAGTTAAGAGAATTGCGTGACATACTGCACGATGGTGTATATAATAAGGAATTGTTTGAGCTTGATAGGCCTAAATTTGAAGCACTTATAAAAGTGTTGGGAATAAAAAACGTCGAATTAATTTTTGACCCTAAGTCTCCATTAGTTGGACTTATTAATATTAACAGCAAGGAAGGACAACAAATGTTAAGGGACCAGGGTTGGGAGGAGAATAGAATTGAAGAAGCCAGAAAAAGAGGAGCAGAAATCTACAGATGTGGTGTATACCAATGTATCTTTAAGGGAAAGAACGAAGGGCGGGTCGTTATCACCCTCGGACACGGGGCCGATATTAGTACAGTACTCCACGAAATCGCCCACGCCTTCATCCAACAAGGTGGGGAAGTCAAAGGGATCACGGATCGTTTAACACGGGGGGAGGTTGCTAACGAGGAATGGATGGCAAGGGAACTTGCAATAAAATGGGGTAGAGAGGTAAAGAGTAAGGGTGTCCTTTCGGGTATTAAGAAACTTGGAAAGGCTACTGGTAAGGTAAATATAAACTATTATATATCAAGGCCGATGTTTATAGCTGAAGAGAATAAAAAGGATGGTGTAACCATAGAAGAGGCCTTGGTCCCTCAATTAGCACAACTGGTGTACAGGTTTGCTGGCCTACCCGTTACTATGGATAAAGACACAGGCAAGGCAAATGAGTTTATGGCCGTCCTTGAAGGATCGCCTCAAAACCACCAAGACCTGCATAATGCGATTGAAAGCTCATACCAAGGAAAGAATGGTATGGCGGTAACAGAGGAAGAGTTTCTAAAAAACGCTAGTTGGGCAAGTAAGCTCAGGAATTACCCTAAAATAAAGGCGATTATAGATTTCTTACTACCACTTGGAGCCCAGAGGGAATCAATGATGGTTGAGGCGGCTAGGATGGCGAAGTCAGGAATACTGGCAAGGGGGCTGGAGATGACCAATAGGCTTACTAAAGTTTTGAAAGTAGTTGCAGCTGATAAAGTATCAGTCTTCTTTGATTATGTGGACGGTAAGTTTGATAATCCGTGGTTTAGAAGAATGATGCAAGCGTTAGAGGTGAGGATGGTTGAGTTAAATAAGCAGTTTAATGATAAAAAGAGATATGAAATAAAAATAGAGGAGCTTAAGAGTGGAATAAAGGAACTTGACAAGGGTGATAAAAATTACCACACCAAAAAAGGAACAATGGAGATTAAAATAGAGGGCTTTGAAAAAGACATAGGTAAATTAAAACTGGAGGAGGTGAATATATTCCCAGAGGCAGCAGACCATCAAGCTGTTACTCTCAAAAACAACCCCACTCATGAACAGGTAATTGCTGCAGGAGAGAAGGTATTCAAACTGATGGAAAGGGCATACTGGGCATATGATGGAATACACACTATAAAGGCGGCTATAGGTGCTGGGATGCCGAATGACCTTAAAAAAATTGCCCAAGAAATGAAGAAACTACAATTACAAATGGGTAAGGAACTTTTAAAACACGGGCATATAGACAGAAACTCCTATTGGAAATGGTATGGTAGGTATATACATTATATGTACCTGAGAAACTTGGTAGATTATAAGCCGTTTGGAAGTGCATATATGAAGGCCGAAGCTGGAGCAAAGATGGAACGTTTGGCAGGAGTTGGCACACACAGCGGTATGCTGGAACATAGGGAAAATTTATCACAAATAGAAAAGCAGCAGATTGCTCATATAAAAGATATAAGAACTGTTATACCCATTGGATTTGCAGAAACAATAAGTGTATTAGCGAATGATAAATATTTTAACCTATTAAAAGACCCAAGGATGGGGGTTATTGTACCTTTTAACAAAATGAAAGGCCCTGTAAAAACCGAAAAAGGATGGGTAATAGAGTATAAAATACCTGACGTACGAACTACTGAGACGTTTAAAAGCGAACGTTTAGATAAACTGACAAATGAAAAGGTTGACAAGGTATGGTTTATAAGTATTAAAAACAAAGAAAGGGTGTATCACTTTCATATTGATGAGTTGGCAGATGAAATAAGTATGATGGAAGGGGTTATAAAGAAGCTTAAAAAAGATAAAACGATTGCTGGTTTTTCTGCGGCTGACAGGAAACAACACCTGGTGTATCTAAATGAACTGAAAGCTGCCTTTGCCCCAGTAAAAGAATATTTAGATGTAAATTTTAAAGAAGACCTCCGTAAGAATTATGTGAGAGTGGGGGATAAATACGGGGATATATCAAATGAATATCTCAATAAGGCTGTATATGATGACTTAACACCCCTTATTAGCCCTGAAGCTCATCAGGGGGAAGTGTATATGCAGATAATGAAGTGGAATGCTCAGGTTACTATGGCATTTAAGGCAGGTAAAGTAGCTATTAACCCACCTACGATGTTTAGAAACGTGATTTCTAATATACTTCAAAATAATATGAGGGGCCGCCCTCTCCCTCATTGTCTGCTTGATTTTATGAAGGCACTGACGAGTGCAGCAACAAAAGATAAATGGTGGCAAGAAGCCCGTGATATTGGTCTATTCAGGGGTAATATGATGAAAGCAGAAGCCCAAGAAGCACTTGATCACTTCAAGAAAGCAGAGGCACATACAACTTGGTTTAAGTTTATGAACTGGGTATCTAAATCAACCCATCTATATGGCAAGATAGATGAGACAGCAAAACTCGCAATATACAGACAATTAAGAGAGAAGGGGCATATAAACAGGGTTGGACTTGCCTTATCAGGTAAGCCAGTAAACCCATATGAGGCTGCAGTAATAGCATCTAGATGGGGGATGGATTATTCCCAGGCAAGTAGAAGTATTAAACATTTAAGACAACAAGTCTCACCATTTGTAACTTATCAGTATAAAATATTGCCCATGATATTAGAAACACTAGCTCATAGACCGTGGATATTAATAAAATGGGTTGGGTTTCTTGGTGTGGGAACAACAAGTTGGGGGTTTCAGGGGATTGCCCAAACACTTTCCCAGTCACTTCTTGGTATGGACGATGAAGAATGGAAGAAAATGCTTAAACAATTACCTGATTTTATACTGGAAAACAATACCTTTATACCGCTGCCGTGGAAGTCTAAAGATGGTAAGGTAATGTGGTTTGACGGCTTATACTTTATGCCATTTGGAACGTGGTATGCCACCCTTAAGGATTTATCAAAGGTTGAAGTTGCAGAAGCATTTAAAAATGCAGGAATAAGTAACCCATTCCTTACTGCCTGGTATGCATTAAATTCTGGAACAAGAGATAAACCACCAACAGATCCATTTACTAAGCAACCAATATTTAATAAATTGGACTCACCGATAGAGCAGTTTATTAAAATACTTTCATGGACACACAACATAGTAACTCCTGGTGCAATAGAAAACTTTATGGTTCCTGAAGCACATAAAAGGGGTGCTTTAGTCCGCATCTTTGATGTGGAGTGGGCAAAATTACATAATGAAGATCTTCGTGATAAATGGAACAGAAGACTGGGACGTGAACAACTATTGACAATACTTGGTATCATGCCTCATATAACGTGGGGACCACAGACAATCGCTACCCGTAAGGCAAAAAGGGCATTTTATATGAAGGAACTTAACAGGAAGTTGCGTACATTACATCCTGTTAAAGATAGAGGTAAAATAATAAAAATAAGAAAGAGATTTCATAAAGAAATAAGGCGTATTACCAAAGCAGATGTGGGATATGTTGGAAGGGGTGTTTATAATAGATGAAAACTAGAATACGTGATATACTATTACTAGGTGTCGTCATAGTGCCAGTATTTATATTTGCACTGGTACTGACGGTAACAGGCTGGTTTAAAGGTGCTAATTAAACCCACCTTCCTTGGTAACCTCAACAGGCAGGGCCATGTTCTGCATTGACAGCTGTACAAATGCCTCAATATCAATATCATCCCTATCATTAGCGGGATTCTTAAG
>Ga0208521_1000976_pt1 | contig 15856 bp, 10 predicted proteins | sample ETNtaG_24_FD_185754 | JGI IMG/M metagenome (GOLD analysis project Ga0208521, IMG submission 185754) | Marine microbial and viral communities from oxygen minimum zone, Eastern Pacific Ocean - ETNP201306SV47 (SPAdes) (version 2) | ecosystem: Environmental > Aquatic > Marine > Oceanic ... | reverse complement strand
CCGATCAAGCCCAAGACGGATGCGGCGTTCCTCTACGCCCTTATCCACCGCATGATCATCGAACGGCAGTTTGAAGAGACTTGCGATATCCCTCACCTCAAACAGCGCACCAATTCACCCTATTTGGTTGGGCCGAACGGGTGGTTCTTGCGCGAGGAGCAAAGCGGTAAACCACTGGTGTGGGATCTCGCCGACCACCGAGCGAAGCCCTTCGACGCCGAGATCGGCGACCCGGCCCTTATGGGCAGCTACCCGGTCTCTGGGATCGAACACGGTGCCGACAACGAAAAGTTTTTGCACCAGAGTATCGAGACCAGGCCTTCATTCCAGGTTCTGCTCGAACACATGAAACCATACTCAGCTGACTGGGCGGAAGTGGAGTGCGAGATACCAGCCGCAACGATTCGACGGATAGCCGATGAGTATGTGTCTCAGGCCTGCATTGGCGAGACTACCGAGATCGAGGGTCAAATGCTGCCCTATCGACCAGTTTCGGTAGTCCTCGGTAAGGGCATCAATAATGGCTGGGGCGGTTACAGCTGCTGCTGGGCACGCACCATGCTCGCCTGCCTGGTTGGTGCGCTCGAGGTACCCGGTGGCACGCTCGGCACTACAGTCAAGCTGTTTCGCCCGGCCGCGAGTCGCGTCGGCTCGGTCGTTCCGGGTGAGGATGGGTTCATGCGCTATTGCTTCAACCAGACATCATCCAACGAATGGAAGCGTAACCCAAGTATCAGGAACGCCTACGATACGCTGATTCCGTTACTTCCGGACTCGCCTTGGTCACCGGGGCTTGGGCCTGCTCACCTGCCTTGGTTGTTTCAAAAGGAGGCACCAAAAAACTGGCCGCGTACGACGCCGCCCGACATGTGGATCTGCTGTCGGACCAATCCGGCGGTCAGTTCATGGAATGCGCCCGAGGTCGCAAATCGCCTCGCGGAGTTTCCGTTCATTGTGGCGTTTGCTTACACCATGGACGAAACCAATCATTTTGCCGATGTACTGCTGCCAGAGTCGACTGACCTTGAGAGCACCCAGCTCATTCGCATCGGTGGCACCAAGTTCTCGCAAAATTACTGGCACCATGAAGGCTGGGCGATTCGACAGAAAGCTATCGAGCCGCTCCACGATACGATGGACATCTCGGACATTGTCGCCCGGTTTGCGGTCGAAGCCGGCCTCGTCACCGAGTATGTTGCGGCGATAAATAGCGGTGCTGGGGGAACGCGGCTCGCCCGTGAAGACAAGTATGACTTCTCGTTGCCCACAGACGAGGTTCCCACCAGCGAACAAGTTTGGGATGAGGTCTGTAAGGCCGCTAGTTGGGACTTGAGCGAGGGCAGGGAGGTACACGATCTTGCCTGGTTCCAGGAGCACGGTTTCATGCTGAAGGATTTTAGCGAGATCGACTGGTACCTTCACCCGGCTATGAAGAGCCAAGGCCTGCGCTATGAGTTTCCCTATCAGGAGCGGCTTACCCGCCACGGCCGTGAACTATCACACCGGCTCGGTGAAATCGGCATCGATTGGTGGGAAGAGCAACTTGCTGAATACGAATTCCTGCCCAGTTATAGGCCCTATGCCGACATCTGGCTCAACTATGCGGCCGAGTACGGCCGCGATCCCGGTGACTACCCGTTCTGGGCCGTCACCGCACGCTCAATGCAGTACGCATGGGGTGCCAATGCCGGAATCCCAATAATTAACGAAATTGCCAATAACATTGCCGGTCACAAAGGGGTGATCCTCAATCGGACCCGGGCGCGGGAGCTCGGCATCGGTGAAGGTGACAAGGTCGTGATCGAATCGGTCACCGGCATCACTGAGGGCCGGGCGGTATTACGAGAAGGCATCCGCCCCGATACGGCTCTGATGATTGGCCAGTTCGACCACTGGAAGACACCTTTTGCCAAGGACCTCGGGTTACCGAGCCTCAACTCGGTGACCGATCTATCACTCAAGCTTACCGACAGTACGGGTAGTGGTGCCGATCTAATGCGGGTGCAGGTTTATCGGGCCCGCGATCAGCGCCACAACCAAGGTCAAGCGACAGGATGAGTGCAGCACCATCGATGCCATCTGTGCAGACACCTCAGTCGCCTGCTGCGCACGGTGCGAAGCTTTCTTCCACCCCCCGCTGGGGTATGGTGATTGACCTCAACCGCTGCGTTGGTTGCCAGACCTGTACTATTGCCTGCAAGCACGCCAACGACACCCAACCGGGTGTCCAGTGGCGACGCGTCATCGATGTTGAGTTCGGAACCTTTCCCGACGTCGAGCGAGTTTTCATGGTGGTCGGGTGTCAGCATTGCGCTGAGCCGCCGTGCGTACCGGTGTGCCCGACCGGTGCTACCCGGCGGCGTGACGATGGGCTCGTTACCATGAATTACGACCAGTGCATCGGTTGTGCGTCGTGCGCCGTGGCCTGCCCTTATCAGGCGCGCACCATCGCCCACGGCCACAGTTGGTATTACGGTGTGGAAACGGCCCAGGAAAACCACAGCCGCCACCGTGAGCGTGAGGGTGTGGCGCAGAAATGCACCTTCTGCATCGACAAGATAGACCAAGCGATGGACCGAGACCTCACACCGGGTACCGACTGGGATGTCACGCCCGCCTGTGCGGCCAGTTGTATTGCTCAGGCAATCCATTTCGGCAACTTGAATGATCCGGCCAGCAACATCTCACAGCTCGTGCGAGATGAACCCTCTTTCCGCATGCACGAGGAGTTAGGCGCCGATCCACAGATCAGGTACCTTTATTCAACTCCAGCGGTACCAGGCCGCGACCTCATGCCTGAGGATCTCGGCGATGGCCAGTTGGATGATCCAGAGAATGCTCTGGTGGGCAAGCGGCAGCAATTTTGGGACTGGCGCGCGGCGATGAACTGGTGTCTTGGGGGTCTTTCCTCGGGCGCGGTGGCGATGTTGTGGCTGTGGTCGTTATACACACCGATTGTGCCCGCAAGCCACGCTGCGTTTAATTTTCTCTTCGCTATCCTGATGGCGGTGGGGTTGTTTTTCGTTTTTCTAAAGATCGGGCGAAAATCGCGCTTTTGGCGGGCGATTCTTCGGCCGCAAACATCGTGGATGTCCCGCGAGCTCTGGGCGGTTCTTCTATTTGGGTCGGCCACGTTAATCAGCCTGGTCTGGCCGCACGGCTTCTTCTTCGCCTGGGCTGGTGTCGCCGCACTTTTGTTTCTCGTATGTCAGGCCAAAATCCTCCAAACCGCTAGAGGTATTCCTAATTGGCGTTTGCCACTGGTGCCGTGGATAGTGATCGCAACGGGCCTGCTTGAAGGTACCAGCCTGCTCGGTCTCATTGCCGCAAGCCAACTCCCAGCTCCTTTCATGGGCGGAAGGGATACAGTCGGACTCGTTCTACCGATTGCCGGGGTCGTCATTGTGCTTCTAAATGCGGGCCTGTGGACCGGCTACCGGATGACCGCCCGGGCTGCTGGGATCGGTCCTGGTTCACGGGCTGTAATTGGAAAGGCAAGCCTATCCTTGGACTTAGTGGGTCACGGTTTGCCACTGCTCATGTTTTTGTTGGCGTTCTATATGCCGGGCTCGGCTGCGGCTTTCTTGGTCATTGGCGGTGTCGCAGCTATTGTCGGCGGCATTTTTAAGAAGTTCACGTTGATCGTTCGCGCCGGCTATCAGCAGGGTTATGCGCTCGCGATGTTGCCGCAGCGCGGATCAGGCACTAAAGCCGCGTCCGGATTATCCAATATCAAATCTTCACCCGCTTCCACCAGGGTTTACGCCGCTTCCGGTTTTTAATGGGGCGGAGAAGAAAACTGGCATAGTGCTCATGGTTTTAGTTTTGGTGCTTTTTTCAGCCGCCAGTTTCATCATAATTCATTTGCCAAAGGCCCGATCCTTACACTCCTCGTCATGACCGATACCGCAGCCAATCGTTACGATTCGCGAAATATCAAGATGATGGAGCTGGTCTACGGCAAGGGTTACCTGTCCGCTGGTGGGGATGAAGAAGTGGCGCGCATCGTCTCCGCCGTCACGATCGAAGGAAAAGGCGTACTCGATATTGGTTGTGGCCTGGGTGGGGCAGCAGTGACCCTTGTCAGAGACCACCGAGCGCGACACGTACACGGGCTTGATATTGACAGCAGGGTCATTGAGCGGGCAGTGGAACTGGTCGAGGCGGCCGGTGTTGCCGAGCAGGTTACTTTGACTCAGTTCGGTGGCGGCGTTCTCCCCTATGCAGATGACAGTTTTGAGGTGGTCTATGTCACGGCGACCACCTGCCATCTCGAAGACCTGGCTGGTTTTTTCCGGGAGTCTTGCCGGGTACTGCGCGCCGGTGGCTGGATCGTCGGTGGCGAATGGTTCAAGGCCGCAGGTAATGCCGCTTTTAAGCGCTGGGACTCTCTTTTGCGACAACAAGGTCTCAACTTCCATTTTGTCTCCCGTCAGCAGTTTGAAACTGCGCTGTCTACCAACGGCTTCGAGCCAGGGTCCGCTATCGATCGTACTCAGGCAACGAGCGAGCTTACTCGCGGCTATTTACGCCGTGTTGAAACTGATCTTCGGGAGGAGCTGCTGACGACACTGGGCGCTGAGGGTCTCGACTCATTTCTGGCCTGGACCCGCTCACGCTACGATGCTTTAGCTAATGGCGGTATGTATTACGGCCATTTCCGGGCGCGCAAACTTGCAATTTGATTCACAATCGCCACCTGTTTTGCCTGAGTGGCCACTCAGATGTTTCAAGTATTCTGCGACAATATTGAGACCTTCATGCCATGAAGGATAGCTTGATCGTGGGCATCACGGCGCAGCGGCGCTTTGACATTGACGAGGCGCGCACCATCGATTTCATGGGCGACGAAATGCGTATCTACGCTACGCCGGCACTGCTGCGCGATATCGAAGTGCATTGTCGTGATTTTCTGCTCGAGCATCTTGATGAGGGCGAGGACACCGTCGGCGTCCGCGTTGAACTCGACCATTTGGCGGCGACGCTTCTACACATGTGGGTTGACATCACGGCAAAGGTGGTCGAGAAAGACGGCCGGCGTATAACCCTTGAAGTTGAGGTGACAGACCCGCTCGAAGTCGCGGCCAGTGCCAAGCACGTGCGCTTCGTGGTCGATGTAGAAAGACAAGGCCAGCGCCTTCAAGCCAAGGCGGCCAAGATCGCTGAAAATGGCTGACGGTTATCCCGCTGTGCAATTCCTATCCGCGGTTGTCAGTCTTACGCTTAGCCCGTATGCAAGTTGGCAAGGCAATCGCTCAACCTTTTATCCCAGCATCAGTCACCGGCTGGCTGGCTCGATGTAGAAATCATTGAGGCGAGTCAAGGCTTCGGCCTTGAGCGCTGGCGAGAAAATACCTTATGGCCGAACGCTCTTTTGCAAGAGAAATTGAATCGCTCAAACTCGGGAATGGCGAGATCTTCGAGGGAGAAGGCGTTGTCGCCATGGCCAAGGCGGCCCTCCAGGCCGGCGTTTCTTATGTCGGCGGTTACCCGGGTTCGCCTATTTCCAATCTCATCGACGTGCTGTCCTCGGCCAAAGAGATCATGGATGAGTATGGCATCCACCTTGAAATCTGCGCGAGCGAGGCTGCGGCCGCGGCCATGCTGGGAGCGTCGCTCAACTACCCGATCCGGGGACTGGTCACCTGGAAATCGATAGTCGGCACCAACGTAGCCTCCGACGCACTGTCTTATCTGGCCTCGCCCGGCGTTACCGGCGGAACCGTCATCATAATTGGCGAGGATTATGGCGAAGGCGCTGCGGCTGTCCAGGAGCGCAGTCACGCTTTTGCCTTGAAGTCTTCGATCTGGCTTCTGGACCCGCGCCCCAACCTTGGTGCCATGGCTAATCTGGTGGAGAAGGCGTTCGATCTCTCGGAGGCCTCGAATACGCCAGTACTGGTTATGTTGCGTATCCTTGCCTGTCACCTGCAGGGTCGATTTGTCGCCAGTGATAACAAGAAACCCAGGTATTCACGCCGTGCCAGACTTACCGAGCCTGTGCGTAACTATCAGCGGATTGCAGGTGCGCCGAGCACGTTCGAGCAAGAAAAGGCCAAGGTCGAGGAGCGTCTGCCGGCGGCCAGGAAATTTATTCTTGAACATGGCTTGAACGAGACCTTCGAGGGCGACCTCGACAAGATCGGCATCGTAACCCAGGGTGGGCTGTACAACACCGTGTTGCGATGCCTCCAGCGGGCTGGGCTGGCCGACCTTTATGGTGCGACGCGGGTGCCGGTCCACGTCCTTAACGTCACTCACCCGCTAGTCGACGAGCAACTGGTTGCGTTTTGCCTTGGCAAGGAACATGTGCTGGTAGTGGAGGAGGGCAATCCCGAATTCATCGAGCAGGCGCTTGGCGCTATTTTGCGCAAAGCCGATGTTCAGGCACAGCTCCACGGTAAGGATGTTTTGCCGATGGCCGGACAGTACACGCCTGAAGTGCTCCAAAATGGCATCACCGGCTTCCTTGAAAAGACCGGGTTAGAGGGTGCCGAGGTGGACCAGGCTGTGGCCCTGTCACAGCGGACCCTAAGCCTTAAGGGCGAAGCGGCTGACTATCTGAAAGAGCCAATTCCTCCGCGCCCGCCCACCTTCTGTACCGGCTGCCCAGAGCGTCCGGTTTTCACCGCCATCAAGCTCGCCGAGCAGGATGTGGGTGCTACTCACATCTGCTGTGATATCGGTTGCCTGACCTTCTCTACATTACCTCCCTTCGATCTTGGCAATACGATACTAGGCTATGGGGTCGGACTGGCAAGTTCAACTGGTATCGCCCCCAGTTTCGACAAACGCGTCATCTCGATCATGGGTGATGGCGGTTTCTGGCATAACGGCCTGGCCAGCGGTGTCGCGAGTTCGGTTTTCAATCAGGATGACTCGGTCCTGATCATCGTGAATAACGGTTATATCTCGGCGACGGGTTGGCAACGCCTGCCTTCGAGCCCCAAACAGGGCAGTTTTGAGGCTGCACCGATGTCGATTGATAAGGCGCTGATGGGCCTGGGCGTCAAGTGGCAGCGCAAGGTCCACAGCTACGACCTCGCCAAGATGGTGGAGACATTGAAGGAAGCGTTGACGACCAGTAGCAGAGGCCTCAAGGTGATCATCGCAGAGAGCGAGTGCATGCTCGCCAAACAGCGTCGGCAACAGGCAGCGCGGGTCGAATGCCTGAAACACGGCCGTCGTGACCTTCGCCCATGCTTTGGCGTCGATGAAGATGTGTGCACAGGGGATCATTCCTGCATTCGTCTGTCCGGTTGTCCCGCCCTCACCATCAGGCCGTCGACCGATATTCTGCGCACCGATCCCAAGGCCCAGGTGAACCACGACTGCGTCGGTTGTGGTTTGTGTGGCGAGGTGGCCCATGCTGCGACCTTGTGCCCCGCGTTCTACAAGGCGGAGATCGTATCCAATCCGCCCCTTTTCGAGCGTTTGCTCGCCAACCTGCGACAGGCTGTCATCTCAATGTTGTCGACGCCCGAACCGGTACGGCTTGTTCGGGCACAAAAGGTAGTCTGAGTAATGGTGGCGCAGCAACAGCAGATACAGACGCCGATCAAGGTCTTGATTGCCGCCATGGGCGGCGAAGGGGGCGGAACCTTGACCCGCTGGATCGTCAACGCTGCCCGTAGCCAGGATCTGCCGGTGCAGGCGACATCGGTGCCGGGCGTCGCGCAGCGCTCCGGTGCCACCACCTATTACATTGAAATTCTCCCCATACCCGATTCTCAACTGAACGGTCACCAGCCAGTCCTCGACCTCTACCCTACACCCGGCGATCTAGACCTGGTAGTTGCCAGTGAACTGCTTGAAGCCGGTCGGGTCATCAAGAGAGGTTTCGTTTCTCCGGACAAGACCACTTTGGTCGCTTCGACTCACCGGGTCTATTCGCTGGTCGAAAAGATGAAGATGGGAGATGGCCGCTACGGCGGCGAGGCAGTGGCTGGGGCCGCCGGGAAAATGGCCAAGCAGGTGGTTTTATTTGACATACAGCGTGCGGCGTTGGCGGTGGGTGGGACCAACAACTCTGTGATCCTCGGCGCCGTGGCCGGTACTGGAATCCTGCCGATTGAGCCTGCGGTCCTCGAAAACGGGATCGTGCAAGAGAACAAGGCGGTCGAGGAGAATCTCGCAGGTTTCGCTGCCGGCATGGCTTGGGCCGAGATAAAAAATGCCGGGAGCCTGCGGGCAGGCAAGATGCTTGAGCTGAACGGGCAGGCCCAGGCACTCGCGGCGCGTATCAAGCGCACCTTCACCAGCGAGGTGTGGCCGGTCGTGCTTGCTGCTACGGAGCGCTGCCTCGATTATCAGGACACAGCCTATGCCAACCTTTTCCTCGATCGCCTCGATACCGTCGCTGGGTACGAAGCCGCCGATGCCGAGTTGATCCGGCAAACCGCCCGCGTACTTGGTCTGTTTATGACCTATGAAGACATTCCGCGGGTCGCCCAGCTGAAGTCCCGCGCTGCACGCATCGAGCGCCTCCGATGTGAGGTCGGCGCCGGTTCAAATCAAATTGTTCGCGTCACAGAATTCCTCAAGCCCAGGCCTGAGGAACTGGCGCATCTGTTGCCACCGTTTATTGGCAAAGTGGTAGCACGTTGGGCGGACGCCAACCCGGCCATGGCGCGGCGGTTCCATTTTCGCATGGCGATGCGGAGCGACACTGTCCTTGGTTACGTGAGGCTGCGTTTGTTGGTGGCATTAAGGCGTTTTCGACCGCTGGGTTACCGCTTCGGCGAGGAACAGAAGTTTATCCAAAATTGGCTCACCCTGGTCCGTGGGGCGCTGGAAAATGACCCGCTATTGGCCCGCGAAGCGGTCGCGTGCGGGTGCCTGATCAAAGGCTACGGCGATACCTATAAGCGCACTGCTGGCAACTTCACGCGGATCATGGAGGCGCTAATACAACCCGCGATTGATGGCGCGCCGTTTATGGCCGAGGATCTGGCCAAGGCACGCGAGGCGGCCCTCGCTGACCCACAGGGTGCAGCCCTCGCGCGCGCCCTTGCGGAAATTGCGAATTCCGGTGCCGGCGTCACTAATTCGGCCACCTAAGCCATGCCGCAATAATTTTGCCAAACGAAACTACAGCGCGTGGGTTATACGTTACTTACGCGCTAACCCGCAGGGTGGAATCACGGCTTCTGGATGAATTCGAAGGTGATGCCGTCGGCGTCGCGTAAGTAAACTACCCGGCCGCCCTTATTTGGGCCCTGATCCACCGTGACGATCTCGGCAACAGGCAATACCTGGTGGCGTGCGGCTGCTGTCAGCACGGCGTCGAGGTCTTCGACGTCGTAGGCGATATGCGAAAAGCCGGTGTCACACGGCCGGGGACGTACCGCAACACGATCTTTGGGATCACTGTATTCGATCAGTTCGATGCTGTGACCCGGGCCACGCACGTAGGCGATCATCACTTGTGCGCCGGGAATGCCGGTGACTTTTTCTATTACCGTCTGTGCGCGGGGCGCCTTAGAGGTTACCTTGAAGCCTAGCGCGTCGCGGAAAAACGCGATGCTGCGATCCAGGTTCGAGACCGTAAAACTCGTGTGATTAGTGGCGAGGATGTTCATGTGGGCCGCTGGTATGGTTGTGAAGGGAAAGTCGGTCCGTGTTTTATAGAGTCCCCAATGCTTCAGTGCGCTCACGCAACTTGTACTTCTGGACCTTGCCGGTGGAGGTTTTAGGCAGTTCACCGAAGATGACTGTCCTGGGCGCTTTAAAATGGGCCATGTTATCGCGGCAGAAATTGATGATCTCCTGCTCGCTGGCCGGGACTGTGTCATCTTTAAATAGCACAAAGGCACACGGTGTCTCGCCCCAATGGTCGTCGGGCCGGGCCACCACAGCGGCTTCGAGTATTGCCGGGTGCCGGTAGAGGACGTCTTCGATCTCGATCGAGGAGATATTCTCGCCCCCTGAGATGATGATGTCCTTGGAGCGATCTTTCAACTGGATGTAGCCGTCAGGATGCATTACACCGAGATCGCCTGAGTGGAACCAGCCACCGGCAAAGGCCTCGGCAGTGGCTGCGGGATTTTTGAGGTAGCCCTTCATGACTATGTTGCCTCGGAACATGGCTTCACCCATCTGTTGTGCATCAGGCTGAACATTTTCAAGTGAACTGGATTCAAGAATCTGTAGGTCTTCCAGCGCGTGGTAGGGCACACCCTGGCGGGCTTTAACGCGTGCCTGTTCATCACCAGTTAAATCGTTCCACTCGGGTTTCCAGGCGCAGATAACGGCTGGCCCATAGGTTTCGGTCAGCCCATAAACGTGGGTCATGGCAAACCCCTGCGCTTCCATGGCAGTGAGCACGCTGGGCGGCGGCGGTGCGGCCGCAGTCATAACATTCACCGTGTGTGCAAAGTCTCGTCGCTCACTGTCAGGCGCATTAATCAGCAGGTTGAGCACGACTGGTGCCCCACAAAAATGGCTGACATCGTAATCCGCGATGGCTGCATAGACGTTGCCAGCGCTGACGTTGCGCAGGCACACATTGGTGCCGGCGACGGCGGCCAGGGTCCAGGGAAAACACCAGCCATTACAGTGAAACATGGGCAACGTCCACAGGTAGACTGGGTGGTGGGCCATATTCCAGCCAACGATATTACTCAATGCGTTGAGGTAGGCGCCGCGGTGGTGGTAGACGACCCCCTTGGGATTACCCGTGGTGCCAGAGGTGTAGTTAAGTGAGATCGCCTCCCACTCATCAAGCGGCAGCGCCCAGTGGTAGGCAGGATCGCCCTCAGCCAGCAATTCCTCATAACTCAGTTGACCAAGGCACTCACCACCCGAGCCTTGTGAGTCGTCGATATCCACCACCAGGATTTCCTGATGGCATTGCCCGAGTGCGTTTTTAATTACGGGTGCAAATTCGGTGTCAGTCAGCAACACTTTCGCTTCACCATGGCTCAGGATGAATGCCAGCGTATCGGCGTCAAGGCGTACGTTAAGCGCATTTAAGACCGCACCGCTCATCGGCACACCGAAGTGAGCTTCAAAAATCTCGGGGGTATTCGGTGCCATGATTGCTACGGTATCGCCACGTTTGATGCCGCGTCGGGCCAGGGCGCTGGCCAGTTGCCGGCAGCGGCTGGCGGTTTCGCCCCAGGTGCGGCGAAGGGGTCCGTGAATAATGGCAACTTCCTCCGGATAGACCCGGGCCGTGCGGGCGAGGAACGAAAGTGGGCTGAGCGCCGTGAAATTCGCGGGCCGGCGCTCAAGGTCGATGTCGTAGATCGTATCCATGTTGATTGAGAAACGTCCCCGCTAGGGGCTTGTTTTTACGCCACTATAGCGCAGATAGGTTTGGTCGGCGGCTCTTTCCTGGGGGTGATCGCGCTTGTATTTCGAGTAGTCGATCTTTACAATGTTGCGCTGCAACAATTTATGGAGTGCGTGTGTGAGCAAAGCAAAACCCCAACCAGCGGCAACTGATCCGGCAGAATTTTCCCGCACCATGGTCGATGTCATGACCCGCAGCCAGCAGGCTATGACCGAGTTTATGCAAAATCAAACCGACCACTTTGGCGGCAGTTTCGATCCAGTCAAACTCGGTGAGGTTTTCCTCCAGAACCTCAGTACGTTGCGCTTTGAACCGGAGCAACTGGCCCAGGCCCAGTGGCAGTTCTGGCAGGACACTGTTGCCTTGTGGCAGCAGACCACGGCGGGTCTGCTCGGGCGTCCGACTGAGCCGGTGATAGAGCCAGACAAGGGCGATAAACGTTTTCGCAGCGACAATTGGAGTGACGGCCACCTGTTCGATTTCATCAAGCAATCTTACTTGTTGACCTCACGCTACGTACTCGGTGCGACTGCCTCAGCTGAAGGACTGGATGACAAAACCCGCGCGCAGATCAATTTCTTCACCCGCCAGTACGTCGACGCGATGGCACCGACCAACTTCGCCTTGACCAATCCGGATGTACTCAAGAAAACACTGGAGTCTAAGGGCGAAAACCTGGTCAAGGGCTTCCAGAATATTCTCGAGGACCTGGAGCGAGGCGAGGGTAGGCTACAGACCCGCATGGTAGATACCAAAGCGTTTGAACTGGGGAAGAATATTGCTGTAACCCCGGGTAAAGTGGTGTTGCAGAACGACCTCATCCAGTTGCTGCAATACCAGCCGACCACTGCCACCGCTTACAGTACACCACTGCTCATCATTCCGCCCTGGATCAACAAGTACTACATCCTCGACCTTCAGCCTGAGAACTCGCTGATCCGCTGGCTGGTCGAGCAAGGGCACACCGTGTTCGTCATCTCCTGGGTTAACCCGGGGTCAGAACTCGCCGACAAGGGCTTCGAGGATTATCTGTTGGAGGGTCCGTTGGCGGCGTTGGATGCGATCGCGACGATTTCCGGACAGGCGCAGGCAAACGTCATCGGCTATTGCCTGGGTGGGACCTTGCTGGCGGCGCTGCTTGCCTACCTGCAGGCGCAAGGCGATGCCAAACGGGTCGCTAGCAGCACCTTTTTTACGTCCATGATCAACTTTTCCGAGCCAGGTGACCTGGGGGTGTTCATCAACGAGGAACAAGTCGAGAGCTTGGAGCAGAAGATGGCCAGGGATGGCTACCTCGATGGCACCGATATGGCCGCCACCTTCAACATGCTGCGCTCGAACGATCTCATCTGGTCATTTGTTATAAAAAACTACTTGATGGGGCACGAGCCTCTGGCCTTCGATTTGCTGTATTGGAATTCGGACTCGACCCGCCTCCCGGCGCGAATGCACAGCGAGTACCTGCGTACCATGTATCTGGAGAACCGCTTCAAGGAACCTGGCGGAATGGTGTTGGACGGTGTCCCGATCGACATCTCCAGTATCAAAACGCCGTGTTATTTTCTCTCTGCGAGCGATGACCACATTGCGCCATGGCCGTCGACCTTTGCTGGTGCGACGCTGTTCCAAGGACCGGTAAAATTCGTGCTGGCGGGCTCGGGTCACATTGCCGGGGTGATCAACCCACCTGCAGCCGATAAGTACTGTTACTGGACCAGTCGGGGTCGGCCGCATGGCGACGCCGACACCTGGCTGGAAGGTGCCAGCTGCAAGGCCGGTTCCTGGTGGCCCAACTGGCAGAAGTGGGTTGCCAAGTACACCGGTGCCCGGGGCAAGGCTCGCCAGCCTGGCGCGAAGAAAGCCTTTCCCGTGATCGAAGATGCCCCTGGCAGCTATGCCAGCCTGCGCCTCGACGACGGATAGTGTCTGCAGGCGCCGGCCAGTTGCCCAGCTACCCTGATAGCATCGATTGCCGGAGTCGATGGCAAGGCTCAGACACCGGTTATTCTTGAAGCGATAATGTGATTCATGCGTTAGCGGCCGTGCACGGCGGTGCTGTGACGAGACCCGATTGCAACAGCAAGGCGCGCGCGCGATCGGGGTAGTCGGTGCTGAAGCCGTCCAGATTCAGGTCGATAGCCCGGTTTATCTGTTCCGGTTCGTTGAGTGTCCAGCTGTGAACGCGCAGGCCGATGGCGTGTGCCTGTGCTACCCGTTTTGTGGAAAGGTCGTCGAAGCACGGTCCCCAGACTGTGCCGCCGGCGGCGCTTATCGCGGCCGGCAGGCTGCCGCCGAAAAGGTGCGGATCGAAGCCCGCCAGCCAGGGTGAGGTTCCGCTGACACGGATCGTAGCGTCCCCGTTGCGCTCGGAGCTGAGGTAGCCGGTCACCACGGTAGGATCGATATGCTGTACCGCCCGCAGCAGGCGCCAATCAAAAGCCTGCAGCCAACAATGCCGGTGCAAGTCCAGACGGTAGAGTTCCTCGAGGATGATCGCGGCGTAGCGTTCAGGTGCAGGCGTGTCAGCGGGTTGATGGGGATCCGACTTGAGTTCTATATTAAGTAGCGGCCTTACCGGATGCAGGGTGTGCCAAAGTTCGGCAAGGTCTGTCAGCAGTGGTATGCCGGCACCGTCAGACGGTGTCTGCTGAAAGAATCGTTGAGCGATGGCAGAGCCGGGTCGAGCTCGGCCGACATCGTAGCGGCCAAGGTCCCTCGCGGCCAGTTCACGAATGCGCGGGGTTGGTGCTTCGAGCCAGCAGCCGGCTGAGCTACGGCAGAGCATGGGGTTGAGTCGGGCGTCATGATGAATCACGATACGGTCATCGGCACTCACCATGACATCGAACTCCAGCCCATCCACGCCGATTGCGCAGGCCCGCTGGAACGAGGCCAGTGTATTCTCTGGAGCAAGACCGCGGGCACCGCGGTGACCATGAACAGTAATTCGATTCAAAGTACCCGCTTATCCGATAGTAGCTAAACCCGTGCGCGGAAGGGCACAATCAACTATAACAGTGTCCGATAGTGAGTGGTAACAGGGCCGCCAGGCGGAACAGAACATGCTATTGCAACAGAAACCCGAAGAGTGACTCAGCAAGGACACCGGTGGCTAGAGGCGCAGGGTTTCAACCTGTGCGCTGTGCTCGACCCGGTAGAGTTTCCACCGGCTTTGGCCAAGCTGTGGTCTGATGCTGGCTTGGAAGTGGTGGCCGGTCAGCGACTGGTCCTGCTCGGCATGGGTGGCAGCCGGCTATGGCAGCGCGTGGAGCCGCAATTGACTCTGTACGCCGACCCTTTCGACGCGCTGTCTGTGGCAGCTGCGCAAACTGTGGTCCGTGATTATTGGGGCGACGGTGGCCTGCAGTTGCTGTACCCGGGTACGCTACCCATACCACTACAGCAGTTGGGACGCTGGGCGGGCTGGAGTGCGCCGGCACCGCTGGGGCTGGACATTAGTCCAGTTTTTGGACCTTGGTTTGCTCACCGTACTGCTTTTTTGATGTACGCACCACTACCGTGTACGCCGCGTGAAGCGCCGGCCTCGCCCTGCGATATTTGTGTCGACCCGCCCTGCTTGGACGCTTGTGTGGCCGATGCGCTGGTTTTTGATGCCACACCCGACCTCGAGCGCTGCCTCACCCAACGCCTGGCCGAGCCTGCACTGTGCGGCAGCCGCTGTTTGGCTCGCCTGGCTTGTCCAGTGGGCCTGGGCTGGCGTTACCCGGATGCACAGATCGATTACCACGGACAGCGTTCATTGGCGAGCCTGCAGCGGTGGCAAATGAGGACCAGGTGATTACGCGGCTGCGGCGGCTTGTCGTGTCGCCTTGGGTTGCCAGGCCTGGCTCCGTTAGAATCAGACGGTTGAGTTGAATCGACTGTAACCGGAGGCACGCGTCACCGGCGACCAAAACCGGGCCAGGCTAGCAATTCTCTTTGTTTACCTAGTCAATTATTAGTAGTGTGCCGGGATCGTTCAGGCATTTCAGAATAAGGAAAAGAATGTTTAGTAGCAAAGATACCATCGCTGGTTTCGACCCGCAGTTGTACCAAGCGATCGAGGACGAGCGCCAGCGCCAGGAAGAACACATCGAGCTGATCGCCTCTGAGAATTACACCAGCCCCAGGGTACTCGAGGCACAGGGCTCGGTGCTGACTAACAAGTATGCCGAAGGCTATCCCGGAAAACGCTATTACGGTGGTTGTGAGTTCGTTGACGTGGCCGAACAGTTGGCAATCGATCGGGCCAAGGAGTTATTTGGTACAGCCTACGTCAACGTGCAACCGCATTCCGGATCTAGCGCCAACGCTGCCGTTTACATGGCATTGTTGGAACCCGGTGATACCGTTCTCGGTATGAGTCTCGCTCATGGTGGTCACTTGACTCATGGTGCCGCGGTGAACTTTTCCGGCAAACTCTACAACGCGGTGCAGTATGGCCTTAATCTTGCAAGCGGCGAGATCGATTTTGACCAGGTTGAGGCGCTCGCCAGAGAGCAACAGCCGCGACTGATCATGGCTGGCTTCTCGGCTTATAGCCGCATCATCGATTGGCAG
>Ga0208521_1000969_pt1 | contig 15963 bp, 7 predicted proteins | sample ETNtaG_24_FD_185754 | JGI IMG/M metagenome (GOLD analysis project Ga0208521, IMG submission 185754) | Marine microbial and viral communities from oxygen minimum zone, Eastern Pacific Ocean - ETNP201306SV47 (SPAdes) (version 2) | ecosystem: Environmental > Aquatic > Marine > Oceanic ... | reverse complement strand
CATCGAATACTCGAGGAAGGAAGAATATGATTCCCCAAAGTAATGGTGGAAATCCTAGATCCTGAACCAGCACTACCATTAAGATTCCCAACGCGGCTGGAAACATTTGGTTTGCGAGCATTCCTAATCCAAATGCTAATTTTTGCCCGAAGGGAACTTTATCCTGGATTTCTGTGGCTTGTGACATAATTTTATTTTATTAGTTAGCGCTTTATTTTATTAAGATTGATTTTTACTCAGAATTTCTTGTTTTAAGATCAGATTCGATATTTTCCATTGTTTTATCATCTAGCGGATAAAAGATAGCCGCCACTGTAGCAATGATTGTCGCAATGGCTGGGATATAACTCATCATAAGTTTAATTCCGGTGATGGTTTCCGGACTTTGAGTTACATTTGGTTCGAAGTTAAAAGCAGCTAACAGATAACCGGCTAATCCTCCTCCGATTGCCATTCCAAATTTCTGTGAGAAAGTAGCAGCGGAAAACACAAGTCCGGTAGCTCTTCGACCATTTTTCCATTCTGAATAATCCGCTGTGTCCGCATACATCGCCCATAATAACGGAGCTTGAGGAGCCATGACAAACGCAGTCAGGATATTCACAATAAAGATCAAAGCGATCTGCTCTTTAGGGATATAATAAAACAGTACCGTCAGAATACTGGATAATCCCATTACGATCAGATACAGTTTTTTCTTCCCAAGTATTTTCGACAGGAATTGGGTACATGCAACACCGGCAATTACCGCAACCGTTCCGGAGACCATAAATCCGGAAGCTAGCAATTCATTGCCAATATAATATTTAAAATAATACATGATCGTTCCACTGCGAAGGATCACATAACCTAATGTGAAGATTCCCATTACCAATAATATCTTCCAGGGACGATTATTCAAAAGGTCCTTCAGATCATTTTTCAATGATGTTTCCTGTTTAGCAGGAGGTTGAACACGCTCTTTTGTTGTTGCAAATGTAGCGTAGAAGAGAATCATGGCTAATACACCGTAAACACCCATTGTCACCGGGAAACCAACGGCTTGGTCACCTTTTCCAAAAAACTCCACCATGGGTAATGTGGCTCCTTGAATAATAAAAGCTCCAGCAAAAGCAAGAACAAATCGATAGGTTGACACACTGGTTCTTTCCAATGAATTGGGAGACAGTACACCCATCAGTGCTGAATAGGGAATATTGATTGCTGTATAGGCCATCATCATAGCGATATAAGTGATGTACGCATATACAATCTTTCCTGTCATGCTTAAATCGGGAGTAGTAAACATCAATACACCGATAATCGCCATTGGAATCATCACCCAGATTAAATATGGACGAAACTTTCCCCATTTGGTATTCGTTCTGTCGGCGATTATCCCCATGATAGGGTCATTTACTGCATCCCAAAATCTTGATACAATAAATAATGTGCCCACTACTGCTGCAGGAATTCCAAAAATATCGGTGTAGAAAAACATCAAGAAGTTGATATACATTTGGAAATAAAGATTGGAAGCGGTATCTCCAAGACCATATCCGACCTTTTCTTTTATGGATAACCGTGCATGATTGCTCATTGAAAATTCCTATTAATGGTTTTAATGTTTAACTGTCAGATTGAAGTAGTTGGGGGACTCAGTGAGTATTATATTATTTGGTTACAGAAATAAATCTGTTGAATTATCCCCTTTGCTGACTGCTGGTTCTAATCTTGATTTTCACCGGGATCATAGAAATATTTCCATAACTATCGCTGTTGTCGGCTATCATATTTTCGATAGTACGAATTGATTTTTTCCCCAATTCATGAAAATCTGTGGCAATAGATGTTAGTTCTGGAGTGAAAGTTTCACAGAAGGAGAGATTGTCATAGCCTGCAATTATAAAATCATCCGGTATTTTGTAGCCACTTTCTATGGCTGCTTTCATAAACCCAAAACTGGAATAATCATTGCCTCCAAAAATAGCAATATCCTTCAGACCGGTATTTTTAAATTCTTCAAAAGCTGCTTTTCCCGCAGAGCTGCTAAAATCTCCTTCAAAAGACCAGACTAATTCCAAATCGTCAATTTCGTGGATATGATTTAGAAATCCATTTTTACGGTAGAATCCATCCGCTCGTTTGGGTGGCCCAGATATAAAACCAAATTTTTTATAGCCTTGTTCTTCAAAATGTTTTGCTACCATATAACCACCACGATAGGAATCAAAACAAACCGTATCAATTTTTGGATTTTTTGATGGTAACAGGGATATAATTGGATATTGACCTACTCCTTTTTTTATTTTGAGATAGTCATTATTAGTCATTGAAGGAAGAAATAGACAAATACCGCTATATTTTTTACTCAGTTTAATAATATCTTCAACGAGATTATCATTTTGTTTTGCAACATATGAAAAAATAATTTCGGAAGTGGAACTTTCGCTTGCTTCATAAAAACCATTCATCAAGGAAGCGTAGAACTCGCCTTCAAATAGTCTCATAACCAGGGCTATAGACAATTGATGGTTTTCATTCCCATTTATAAACAAGGGATACCCAAGTTTTCGTGCTGAAGCATAGATATTTTCTTCACTAGTACTATGGTTCCTTTTCTGGCGACTCAATGCCCTCGAAACCGTCGCGATTGACAGTCCCGTATCGTCAGCTATATGTTTTAAGGTTACACGCATATTAATATTTTACTGTTTATAAATTCCATTCAATATAAAGAATAATCGTAATCATTCGCAATAAATTTACATAAAAATTACATTATAATGTAAAATAAAGAAAAAATGTTGCATGTATTTACATTTTTTCTTTATGTTCCTTACGTAATGAAAATGAATGTAATGAAAATTCCCCGTATTTCTTTCTTAACACGGTTATGAATGCAAGCAAATAATTCTGATTATTCTATTATGCGTTTCGTTGATAATAATTACAATGAAGAATATAATAGGGTATAAATAACAAAAGGAGAAAACACAATGAAAAACAAAATAACAAGTTCAATTCTTTTATTGATCCCCCTATTTGTTTTTGGACAAGCTATAGACAATTTTGATGCTCTACCAGATGCAGACTACTGGGGCTACGAAATTTCTGAAAATGCTGATAGTACTCTAAGTTTTGTCAATGTGAGTTACATTACTGATCCTGTTACTGAAGGCGCTGGAGCCATGCAGCTGGATTATAGTGCGCACAATATTGAAGCATGGGGAGGCTATGCCAAAATTTTCCATATGTTGGGTGGTGGCGATGATGAGGCAGGATCACCAATTGAGGGGACATGGAAAATGGCTCCTGAAGCAGGCGCATTGATGGTTGGTCCTGCTCCAAATAATGGAGATTGGTGGTCAAACTCTGCTGATGATGTAGTAACAAGAGCATGCTATTTCGATGATGAGTATGTTTTTAGCGCAGACGGATCCTTTCAAAATGTTTTACAAGATACATCCTGGATCGAAGGCTGGCAAGGTGGCACTGATGCCTGTGGAACACCTGTAGCTCCTCACGATGGTTCAAATGCAGCCACATGGGAGTATAACGCAGGTACAGGTTCCGTTACTCTTACCGGTGTTGGTGCCTATTTAGGACTTCCAAAGGCATACAACGGAGGCGAACTTTCAGACCCTGCAGATGCACCAGCATCTATTACCTATAGTGCAACTCTTTCAGATAATAACAATACAATGACCCTGGTCATTGAATGTGCAGCAGGTGTGTTCTGGACCTTTAAACTTGTCGCGGTGGAGGCACCGCTTCTATCGGGGACATGGAAAATGGCTCCTGAAGCAGGCGCATTGATGGTTGGTCCTGCTCCAAATAATGGAGATTGGTGGTCAAACTCTGCTGATGATGTAGTAACAAGAGCATGCTATTTCGATGATGAGTATGTTTTTAGCGCAGACGGATCCTTTCAAAATGTTTTACAAGATACATCCTGGATCGAAGGCTGGCAAGGTGGCACTGATGCCTGTGGAACACCTGTAGCTCCTCACGATGGTTCAAATGCAGCCACATGGGAGTATAACGCAGGTACAGGTTCCGTTACTCTTACCGGTGTTGGTGCCTATTTAGGACTTCCAAAGGCATACAACGGAGGCGAACTTTCAGACCCTGCAAATGCACCAGCATCTATTACCTATAGTGCAACTCTTTCAGATAATAACACTACAATGACCTTGGTCATTGAATGTGCAACAGGTGTATTCTGGACTTTTAAACTTGTCGCAGATGATTCTCAACAAGCAGTCGCATACGAATGGAATAATGAAAATGTCTGGGAAACAGCTTTTAACTGGGACGCGACTTTTGATAATGGAACAGCTCTTTTTTCAATGCTTCCTGATGAAGGCGCGGTCTGGGACTGGTCGGGCTATGATAGTATTTCATTCTCATACTATAATTCAATTCCTCAATCACTTACAGACAGAGTCCACTTAAGGTTTAATTTAAGTGACTACGGAGATGTTGCAGATCCCGCCAACTACGATGGATTGGGAGAATATTATTACTCTTTCCATTATATCTTGGATAACGCTTCTGGTTGGAATACCGTTACCATGCCTCTTGAACGGACCGATGACTGGGCTGGTGCCGGATTTAATCTGACCGGCTGGTCTGGTGATGCTGGTAATGGCGAACTTGATACTGATGCTATTGCCGGGTTCCACCTTGAATTTTCTATCAGCGGTGGCGGAGATGGTGATTATAGCCAAGGTACAATTATCTTGGATGATTTAAAACTGACAGGTACAAAGAATGTTTTAAGTAATCCAGGATTTGAATTGACTGATGGACAGGATGATGGTTTTGGCTGGGGTGCCGCAATGGGCGGTGGCCATGCAGAAATTGTCACAGATGCATCCGTGGCTTACAATGGAGATAATTATCTTAGCATAGGTGTCGATGATGCTAACTGGGCAGTATTTTACACTGAAGACAGTATCCCCGCACAATTCGGCGAAACCTGGCGTTTTAGTGGCTATGGTATGGATTTAGCTGGTGACGGAAGCGGCGCTGCTTTAAAGCTTGAAGCCAAGGATGCTGGTGGTACAGTGCTTGGATCTATCGAAGAAACCATAGCTATAACTAATGATTGGGAAAATCACTCTATTGAATTCGTCATGCCACAAGGTACAGTACAAATGGCCGCAGTAATAGTAGCATCCCGCTGGGATGGAGTGGCTTGTGACTTTGCCTTTGATGATATGTTCCTCATGAGCATGGGAGTTTTAGATGTGATACCGCCGGTAGCAGTTACAGGTGTGGGTGCTACACCGTATTCCTATTATAATCTGGTCACTTGGACTGATAATGATGGTGAAGAAGGTGAGAAATATAATGTTTACGCCAGTACAGAACCGATTACGGATTCATTATCTATATCAACAGCGGATGTTGTTGCCACAAATGTGTTGGAAGGGACTCAGGCTGCAGTACATTACCTGCATAACCCCCTTGAAGATTCAGACGTAACGTATTACTATGCGGTTGTCTGTAAGGATGGGTCTAATAATGTGGGTGAGCCGGGCTCTTCTGATGATCCTATTACCAATACAGCAAAAGGAGTTCCAACAATTTCGTTGACTCCGCCCACAGCATTCGTCGCAGACGGTGATTTATCCGAATGGTATGACAGCGGAATAGTACCGTTTGAACTTGGCGCCACAGAAAATTCCTATGGAACACCTCATTTAGGCTTTGGTGCAGTGGATGATGATAATGACCTGTATGGTACTATTTTTACGGCTGTTGATGATGATTACTTTTATTTAGCTGCAGAAATTGTGGATAATGTGGTGAACAATGATGACAGTGGAGGCTGGTGGACTGCCGATGTTGTGCAACTATGTTTTGGATTTTATGATCAACTCGGTCCAAAACATGTAGGTATGCAAAGAGGAGCAGAGCCGGATTATAAGATGTATTTCACGCCGGCTGGTGCAAACTCAGACAATGGTGCCGGAGTGTTAGCTACGCATGGTGATGGAAATTATTTCCATGAAGTATTTAACCCAGACTATGCTTTCGAATTCAGAATATCACTTGATTCAATACTGATTGATGATGACGTCAGATTAATCCCGGCAGATGGCATTCGCACGCCCTTTGAGCCAATGGTCTATGATAATGATGGAGATGGGTTAGAGGCAATAATGGTATTATCACATACAAATGACGATAATGCACACCAGACATGCGAAGTCTGGTCCAATACTTGGATTGGTGGTTCCACGGTTGGCGTTGGTGATGAAATCATACCTTTGACCTATGCCTTGAATCAAAACTATCCTAATCCGTTCAACCCAATAACAAATATCCAGTTTACTATTCCGGAACAAGCGGATGTGAAACTACGGATATACAATGTGCTGGGTAGGCAGGTTGATGTATTAGTGAATGAAACGCTTCCTATTGGACATCATCAGATTCTTTGGAATCCAAGGAATCTTTCATCCGGTGTCTATTTCTACAAACTAGAAGCTGGTTCATTCATTAAAACACGAAAAATGATTCTACTCAAGTAACAACTCCTTGTAGTAAACGGGGGAGCATTTTTGTTCCCCCGTTATTTTTTTAGTAACTAACCGTAAATTTTAAAACCATGTTTCACTATCTAAGAACGATCTCATTATGCCTAATATTAGTAGTATCTTCGCTGGTATTCGGCCAAACAACGGGCAAACTGACAGGTATCGTAACAGACCTGACTACGGGTGACCCTCTTCCTGGAGTAAATGTTATCATCGATAATACGCCATACGGTACAGCTTCTGCAAATGACGGAAGATTCACTATTATCAATGTGCCTCCAAGTATGTATTCCGTATCCATAATGATGATAGGTTACAAAACGGTGAAAATAAATGATGTGCGAGTCTCCATTAACCGCACGGTTACTCTGGATATTGATATGGAGCAGACTGTTATTGAAGGCGAAGTGGTTACCGTTGAAGTGGCAAGACTGGCACAAAAGAAAGATCAGACTGGTACAATAAAAAATATTTCAGGAGATGAAATTAGTGCACTGCCGGTTGAAAGTGTGGGCAACGTTATTAACATGCAAGCTGGCGTTGTCAATGGGCATTTTCGTGGAGGGAGAAATACAGAAGTAACCTTTTTGATCGATGGTGTCCAAGTTGATGAAACTTTTGGTGGTTCCAGTGCGGCAGTGGAAATACAACCGGAAGCTGTGCAGGACCTGGAGGTAATCACCGGCACATTTAATGCTGAATATGGACGGGCTATGAGTGGGGTTGTTAATATCGTAACTCGTGATGGCGGACCAAAATTCGAAGGATCTGCATCTGCAGCACTATCCTCTTACATTTCCAACAACACGGACATTTTTATTGGGCTGTCACCGGACCTCAATCAAAGCCAGGATCTGAAGTTCAGCTTGGGCGGTCCCATCTTGGGTGAAAAGATCACCTTTTTTACCAATGTGCGCAAGCAGGACAATCGTGGCCACTTGAACGGCTACCGCATCTTCCAAGTGGCTGATTTAAGTAATTTTTATGCGGATACTCCTGCCCTTTGGTATTCCGAAAAAACCGGTGATAGTACTTACGTGCCTATGAACACTAGTAATAATCAATCACTATTGCTCAAGCTTGGATTTAACATGATTAAAGGTATCCGTTTCTCCTTATTGGGCTCTAGAAGTGATGATAGCTGGTTTGGATACGACCATGGGTTTAAATATAATCCTGATGGCAGAGCCGGTTCTTATAAAGAGACAGATTTTTTGTCTTTCCAGATGAACCATATGATTAGCCCTAAACTGTTTTATGAACTAAAACTATCCTATCTGGATAATTACACTGGGAATTATCTGTATGAAGATCCGCTTGATACAAATTATGTGCACGGTAGATATCTGGAAAACTTTGGAACAGGATTTTTCACTGGTGGTCAGCAGAAAAACCACAGCATGCTTACCATGATTGATAAAACTGTCAAGTTTGACCTGACCTGGCAGGCCAATCATCGCCATAGCTTCAAGCTGGGTCTGCTTGATATTGCCCATGATGTAGATCATCAGTGGCATACAATACGAAACAAGTACGATGGTGAAGAAAACCCAGATTATCTTTATGAGCCTGAAATATTTGGAGATACCACTGTTTACGCTGATATTTACAAGGTTAAGCCCAGGGAGTCTGCTGCTTACCTCCAGGACAAAATGGAATTCGATGATATGGTAATAAATCTTGGTATAAGGTATGACGTGTTTGATCCGGCCAGTTATTACCCATCGGACCGCAGGAACCCGGCTAACCAGTTGGTCTATGGAGATTCAATGACATCAACCTATCCCCAGGCCCCGGTTATTGATCAAGTCAGTCCTCGGATTGGTTTTGCTTATCAGCTGGGCAATCAAGCCGTTCTGCACTTTAGTTACGGACATTTTTTCCAGATGCCGCCCCTCTACGCCATGTATCAAAATCACAGCTTTTTGGTCAGCCCGAATGATTTTGGGACCACCATGGGCAATGTTCTGCTTAAACCAGAAAAAACAATCACCTATGAACTTGGACTATGGCAGGAACTGACCCGTGGATTAAGTTTGGATGTGGCCCTCTTTTACAGAGATATTTACAATCTGCTCAGTACTAAAATTATCTCCACTTATAATCAAATTGAATATGGTCTGTACAGCAACAAGGATTACGGCAATGCCCGCGGGCTGGAAGTAAAACTTGATATGAGTTACGGGCCTGTTAAGGGTATGGTTAATTATACGCTGCAGTACACACGGGGCAACGCGGATAATCCAACACAAACGTTTTCTCGCGCCGGTGACAGCATGGACCCGGTGAACCGCTTTATTCCCATGAGCTGGGATCAGCGGCATACACTGAATGGTACGGTGATGTTTTCTGCAAAAAATTATGGCGGTACGGTTACGGCATATTACAATTCCGGTTCTCCATACACCTTCTCGCCCCAGAGTGAAAGTGTACTTTCCAGGATTAATCTATATCCAAACAATGATTATAAACCGACAACCTCCACTGTTGATGTTTCATTGTATTACAACTTTAAAATGGCTGGACGATACCATGGGAAAATTGATTTGACTATATATAATCTACTGGATCGCCTTAATGAGAATTGGGTCAATGGACAAACAGGTCGGGCATATACAGCTGTGATACAAGAGACTGATCTCGCTAGCCACCGCAGTGATTTCAACGATTATGAAGACCGTGTCCAAAACCCGTCTATGTATTCCGCGCCGAGGATGGTGAAACTGGCAATTGGAATAAATTATTAACTGCATGCGTTATTCAACCACAATCATTATTATTTTTCTCATTGCCCTTGGCCAAATCGCGGGTCAGGGCAAGGAGTATGAAGGCCCCGAAGACCCTGCTGGAGATATTGCTGCTGAGCGAGAAGGCTACATGACTGGCAACCGCGTATTTATTTATTTTCGTAATACAACGGAGTTGTCAGACTGGCCCAGGGTCAGTGTTTCCAAATGGCCTAACAATCCCAATGGTTTAAAAATGACGGATGGCATTGGACTGCTGGTAGGTGCCAAAGTATATATTGAGGATGACGGAATTGATTCAACTTTAGATGCGATTGTACTTACAGAGCCTGCGGAAATTTTTACCACAGACCACCACACGCTTTATTACCTGCAGACCAGTTACCGGGAAGAAATGGATTTGGATCCTACCGGAACTGTCGAGTGGGGTTTTTATCCGGTTTTTGGGTATTTCAATGAAACCGGAGAATATGTTGCACAGTCAAACATGTCCGGATCTTGGCCAACTGGTGGCTGGCCCTCCACTGGTTTTGAGACCAAATGGCCCGGAGAATGGAATGGGCGCTTCGGACGAGGCGTAATCTATGCGGACCAAGAGAGCTATTTTGTTGTCAATGATGCTCAGGACCAGGAAAACCTGGGGGCAGAGGATAATGTAAAATATTTTCCCAGGCCCGGTCACTACGTGGGCGACTTGAAACCCGATGTAACAATTCAGCCCGGTGTACCCTGGGGCGGGCTTGGCTTGCGTGTTGCTGTTAGGGGATTTCAATGGAATAATCCCCAAGCACGAGATGCAATCTTCTGGGAATATTCTATTGCAAATGTTTCTGATTATGATTTGCGTGATGTTGCTTTTGGCTACTGGCTGGATAATGCTATTGGCGGAGACGGTGACGACGATCTGGGATTCTTTAATAAGCAGGTGGATATGGCTTATTCCTGGGATATCAATGGCGTAGGCGCTGGCGGCCTGCCTACCGGTGTGATGGGATTTGCCTATTTGGAAAGTCCTGGCCTGGCCTATGACAACCAAGACAATGATGGAGATGGCCTAATAGATGAGCAACGGGACAATGAACCAACCGGCATTATTGGACCAACGGCTGGCATCACAGATCTGGAAGCATTTCTTGAATTTTATAGTCTGAATCTTGAAGATCTTAAGGAACACTGGGATGCAGATGAGGACCAGGACTGGGAAGACGGTGAAGATTTGAATGGAGACGGTATATATCAAGAGTCCGAATATTATGGTGATGATATTGGGATCGATGGTGTGGCTCCCGGTGAATTAAACTATTTTGGTCCGGATCTGGATGGATCCGAGTGTAACCATCAGCCCGATTTTCAGGAAGGTGTGGGCTGTGAACCTAATTTCAATACCACCGATGTTTCCGAGTCAGATATGGTTGGTTTGACCGCATTTCGAATGTTTCCTATACCTAGCCACGCCCCCTCAAATACAACCACGTGGTTCAAAAATGATCAGGCCATGTGGGAAGTTGTAGGCATTGATTCCTTGGAAGAATTTGAAGGAAATATTTCCAATCTGGTGGAGGTATTCGCATCTGGTTCATTTCCGCTTTATCAGGGACGAGTGGAACGTATTTCTATGTCAGAGCTGCATTCATATGATCCGCTGACGGGATTGTCATCTCCTGATCATAGTGCTCCTGCACTATTCGAATTAAAACGCATTGTCCAAGTTATTTATGAAAAGGATTATCGTTTTGCCCAGCCACCAAAGATGCCAACACTGTCTGCAACTGCTGGTGACGGTGAAGTTATTTTAACCTGGGATAATGTTGCTGACACGAAAACACGGGACCCTTTTCTTGACAATGTAAATGATTTTGAGGGATATAAAGTATACAGGGCTACAGACAAATACTTTTCCGATTCGGAAGTGATCACAGATGGTTATGGTACACCTATGTTCATGAAACCAATATACCAGTGTGACCTGATAGATGAAATAAGAGGGTTTACAGATTTTGGTCTCGTAAACGGAATGGGATACAATTTAGGTTATGATACTGGAATTAATCATGTGTTTCGAGATAATACTGTCCAGAATGGCAGAACCTACTACTATGCCATAGTTGCCTATGATTACGGTGCTCCAAATATAGGACCTGGAATCTCACCTTCTGAAAATAATGTTGTTGTTGAACTAGATGAAGCAGAAGAGATACGCTCAATAGGAAAAAATGTAGCAATCGTGGTGCCCCACCAGCCTGCAGCAGGTTATGTACCTCCAGAAATCCAAGTAGAAACTAACGAGCAACTATTTGGAACAGGGACCATTAACCCCCAAATTATTGCCAGCGGCAGTCTGCAGCCTGATCATGATTACCTGCTGACCTTCGGAATAGATACCATTTCAACGATTACCGATTATGATAGAGGTCTTTTATATACTACTAATAGTTTTTCGGTCTATGATGTCACGGAAAATTATGAACTTCTCTATGAAGAGAAGCCCGAAAGTTATATCGGAAACAATTTTCTTTACAGGGACACCTTGGATTACTGGACATTAAATACAACCAGTGAAGTTGAATCTGATATTTTTTCTGGCCTTCAATTAACTATCCAACAGGATGTGGAGACAGCAACTTTTGATTACGGTAATTCCGGCTGGATTACAGGCAGTGGGTACTTGAATGTCATTCCTTCCATCTATGATGGTCCGTCCATACCTTGGGACTATAAGATTATTTTTACCGGCGAAGATTCAACCTATGTTGGCGTTATAACCAACAAGTCAGGTGTGCGCGATGAGTTGGGAAATTCTATTTCCAGGAATGATGTAATTGTTTCACCTGCACTTGATTTTTATGTTGTGAATGAATCATTTGGGGACAATGAAGTGATGGATGTCATTGTCCAGGACATGAATAATAATGATACATTTGAATTATTTGAAGATCGCATACTTGTGGGAGCTCCCACTGAGACCCGTTGGCGAGCCACAGCATTTGTGCTTGATTTTAGTTTTTTTGATGAGAGCACCTATCCCAACGCAGATGATGTTTACGCACTGTCCTGGAAAAGACCATTTTTCTCCATGGATTCAATTCATTTTTCCGTTTCTGAAGCTGATTCTTTGGATATAGACTTATTAAAAAGTGGTATGGATGATATTAAAGTTGTTCCAAATCCTTACGTTATGACGAATATGATGGAAGAGGCAGTATCTAATCCATTCTTAAACCAGCGACGCAAACTGATGTTTACCCATATTCCCGCAGAGTGTACAATTCATATTTTTACTGTCAGTGGTGTATTGGTTGATAAGATTGAAGTAGAAAATCAACCTGAAAATGGGATTATTCACTGGGATATGTTAACCAGGGAAGGTTTGGAAATAGCAGCAGGTATGTATCTTTATCACATCGAATCCAATGTAACGGGTGATTCAAAAATTGGCAAATTTGCGGTGATCAAATGAAATTATTTAAGTTTGTTATAATTCTATCTTTTTTATCTCATGCTGCCTTTTCTGATGATATTCACCGTTATGGTACTACAACAGCAAACTTTCTTGAGATTGGTATAGGTAGCGCTTCTGGGGGTATGGGAGAGGCCTATGTAGCGGTTGCTAATGATCTGTCCGCTATTTACTGGAATCCAGCCGGACTGTCTTCTCTTAAGGGGGTTGGTGTACAATTTATGCTTCAGCCCTGGGTTGTAGATATTAATACAATATTTGCTGCTGGCGCTGTCAATGTACCCAGGATTGGTACGTTTGCCCTGTCCTTAACACAAATAGGCTACGGTCAGATGGATGTAACCACACTGACCTACCAGGAGGGTACGGGTGAACAATACACTGCTAATGAATTAGCACTAACATTTTCTTTTAGCCGGCGACTGGTCCCCTGGTTTTCTTTTGGAACCAATGCAAAATTGGTCCAATCCAACATCTGGCATGCCTCTGCCAATGCTTTTGCCCTTGATTTAGGTGTGCTGGTCAATACTCATTTTTTCAGTGTAACAGGTGAAAAAGAAGACGGAATGATGATTGGCATGAGTATTTCCAACTATGGCACACGGATGAAATATGATGGCATAGATTTGTATCAGCCCATTGATATATCTGAATATGAAGAAGGCAACTATGGAGATGTAGCGGGACAATTCCGGACACAAGAATGGGAACTTCCTCTTCTGTTTAGAATTGGCGTAGCCGTTAAACCAATTGTATCAAATTTTGCCACGCTGACCCTCGCCGCAGATGCCCTTCATCCAAACAATAACACAGAATCAATAAATATTGGTTTCGCTTTCAAGTTTAAGTTCCCAGGGAATGGTGCAGTTATTTTTCGCGGCGGTCAGAAAGCATTGTTTATGGATAAACCCCAATTTGGACTGACGTGGGGCTTGGGATTAGAGTGGAATTTCCTCAATAATAGAAAAATAGTCGTGGATTATGCGTATAAGACAATGGGTATTTTAGGAAATGTTCATGCCACGACCATTGGTTTAAATTTCTAATTTTATTAATAATCATTCTATATTGAATGATTTAGATTGAAATGGGCTTAACACATTTTATTTATTCGATAAATAAAATGAATTTTCAATTCAATCTACTGCCAATTTTCATTGTTTTCATTTTGACTTCTACCTTATTATGCCAGACCCGAGGGGCTGAATACCGTACCCTAGACAGTTATGCTTACGGCCGTTTTGAGGCTAGTGTTAAACCTGCCCAAGGAGATGGTATAACATCATCATTTTTTACGTATGATGATTCGGCAGATCCCTGGGGCGAGATTGACTATGAATGGTTGGGCCTTTTTGACCACACAATTGATTTAAATACAATTACTACAGGTCAAGCCAGCCACATCCGCCAGCATTATGTACCTTTTAATCCCCACCTTGATTTTCACGAGTATGCTTTTGAATGGACACCGGAATATGTAGCCTGGTTTATTGACGGTGAAGAAATATTTCGGCAAACTGGTACTCACATTGCTGAATTAGATTCAGCTCAAAAATTAATGATGAATTTATGGCAGCCTGTTTACGCGGACTGGGTGGGAACATTTGATAATCGCATTTTACCCAGATTCAGCTACTATGACTGGGTTAAATATTACGAGTATACTCCTGGTGTAGGTGATTATGGAACGGACAACAATTTTACAGTGGAGTGGGAAGATGACTTTTCCGATTTTGATCAAACTCGTTGGGAAAAAAGTGATAATCATACATGGGGCGGAAACCAATCTATACTGATTGAAGAAAATGCAGTCTTTGTTGATGGTATGCTGGTCTTGTGTATGACTGATGACAATCACCTTGGATTCGTTGATGTAAATCCGCCTGCACTGTTATGGGCCCGGCAAATTGGATCTATGGTTATGGGAAGATTCAGTGAAGAAATAAACCCGGCCGGAGCCACTCCAGAACATTTTGGTGTCACCGGGGTCGGTATTGATTCTGTTTGGCTTGCTCCCGATCAACGAACCGTTTTTATTTATATCGATAGTGATAGTATTGCCCAGGGCACAAACCTGGCGGCCTTACAAATTTCTGATGATAATCCTACACCCAATACATTAATGGCCCAAGCCGTACAAATTCATTTACCCGTGCAAGTAATGTTTCCATTAAAGATCAACAACGGCGGAGCGGCTTATGCTGATTATTTACCTGATCAGGAATGGGGTCCGGGTGTTGAATACGGTTTTACGGATGGAAATTTTGTAAGTGTATCAGATCCAATTGATAATACTACAGATGACTCATTATATCAAACCTGCTTGAACCGCACTGCAGCTTACAAAGTAAGAGTACCAAATGGAATATATACTGTTACATTAAAACTATCGGAAAATTATTATTCTTCTGTTGATTCAAGAACGTATGATCTAGTATTGGAAGATAGCCTGATTTTTGAAAATTTGGATGTTTTTTCGTTAGCGGGAATGCATTACGCCTATGATTTAACAATCAATAATGTAACTGTGCATGATCAGCAGCTTGATTTTTATTTTTCCAGCAGGATTTATGGTCTTGGTTATGTAACCGCCGGACCGTTTATTAATGGCCTCGTTGTTGAGCAAGATTCTGTTTTTTCTCTTACAACCATTGATGAATCATTTCAAATGCCTGAAAATTTGCACATCAAATCCGCCTATCCTAATCCATTTAATCCAACAGTGAATATAAATTATACGTTGTCAAAACCCGGTGATATTACATTAAAAATATATGCAGTAAACGGAGTACAGGTTTTTGAAAATTCATTTGATCAAGCGATGGGGAAACACGAATTTCGCTGGCACCCAGAAAATCATATCTCAAGTGGCATATATATATTTTCGATCGCTTCAAATCATAGTATAGTAAACAGAAAACTGGTTTACATTAAGTAATCAGCTGAAGAAAATGTTAGCAATGAAATCATTCCGACGATTTAATTTATTTCTCTTGATCACCCTTTCTTCAATTGGAAATATGCTATACTCACAAATAGATATTTCCATCGAAGCTATAAATCAGCACTATTCAGGAGATCATAGGGCTCAAAAAATCCAAGCCACACCTATAATTTCTAAAGATATTACGGCTGCAGAAATATTAGGCAATCCCAATTATTTAGCTATATCTTATGGTGGATATCGTAAAAATACTAGAGATGTTCAACCTACAATTGAGGAACTAAA
>Ga0208521_1000963_pt1 | contig 16015 bp, 13 predicted proteins | sample ETNtaG_24_FD_185754 | JGI IMG/M metagenome (GOLD analysis project Ga0208521, IMG submission 185754) | Marine microbial and viral communities from oxygen minimum zone, Eastern Pacific Ocean - ETNP201306SV47 (SPAdes) (version 2) | ecosystem: Environmental > Aquatic > Marine > Oceanic ... | reverse complement strand
CGTCAGACACTGTAACTATCAAATCATCCCTGCAGATTTCTCTGAATAGGGCGTTAATGGTTCCTATACTCTTAGACACAATGCGCGGAATAACGCTCCCATAAAGACCTGTACTCCCTATTCGAAGCATGGAGAAAAGTACACCTCTCCACGTGCGCTGTCACAGTCTTATCTTCGAATGGCAGACAATCCATACAAAATACCGCCAAGTACGATCGCCCCGGAGACCTGCAATACCTCAGCCACGCTAACCCGGCTCAGGAGCCAGGCACACAACAACAGCGCGAAACCAGAAACCCATGGACCCATGCGCACCACATAATTTGGCGGTCTCGTATCAGGGCGTCGTCGCAATACGGGTAAGGCTGCACACACGATCGCATAGGTGATCAGGCGGATAACGCTGTTGATTGTTAATGCTTCGACAAAATTGAAGGTTAGACATGCGAGCCAACAAGCAACGGCCGTGATAATCAGAGAGCTGGTGGGCGTGTGATATTTGGTGTGTGTTTGGCCGAAGAATGAGGGAACTTGATTTTCCCGAGCCATCGCATAGGGAAGCCGCGAGCCACCCAACAGTCCCGCGTTGAGTGTACCCGACGTCGATATGATTGCACCCACAACGATTACCGCAGCACCGATTGGTCCAACGAACACGGTCGCGGCATCAGCCAATGGACGGCTGGACGTCGCCAAGGAAGGCAGCGTACCGATCGCGACAATTTGAATAGCTAAATAGAAAACTAAGACGAGCGCCACCGTAAAAAAGAGAGCGTAGGGAAATGCTTTCTCAGGATTCTGTACTTCGCCTGTGTTGATGGTGGCCACCTCAAAACCACTAAATGCAAAGATTAGGACCATGACGGCTAAAGCAAGCGTATTGGCATTCGGCATTGGTTGGAACTGAAAATGACCCGGTTCGATGAACCAAATACCAACGAGTACGAACATAGCAAGTGGCACCAGTTTCATAACAGCGAAGACATTACTCACGCGTGCTGCATGCCGAACGCCTAGGTAATTGATCGTTGTGAGAACGATCACAATGGCCGTCACTAGAACGGTTCGGGTGATTCCGTCATTGATCGTCGGCCAAATTGCGCTCAGGTACGAAAGCAGAACGTCGCAAATAATCGCGAACGAAGTGATCCGTGTCAGCCAAAGAAGCCATCCCACTTGAAAGCCGGTGAGTCGGCCAAATGTCTTACGCGCATACAGATAGGGCCCGCCGGTCCCGGGAAAGCGGGAGCCGACCTCAAGGAAGCACAGAATGATCAACCCGATTAAGCCACCACAGATAACGAACGCCAATACGCTATAGCTTCCGGCGAGTGCAAAGGCTCGAGAAGGTAAACCGAAGATTCCCGCCCCGATAAATAAGTTAATCAGTATCGCGATGAGTGACCCACGTGATATGCCTCGAGAGAGAGACGACGATGCTGGTTCTTTCTTCAAAGGGCACCTGTAACTATCAAATCATCCCTGCAGATTTCTCTGAATAGGGCGTTAATGGTTCCCATACTCTAGGAGCCACCCTCCTCCACTTCAGTCGATGCCGTCGAGCGATCGGCATTGGTCCGTGAGATAAGACACATTGCTGTGGCTTCATTTTTAGTGCCTGCGGGGTAACACTTAGAAGCAAGTTCGTCATCTTTCCATGGATTAAATATCGTCGTTTCAGACATGAATACGGTTCCCTGTAATTATTCTCGGAAGCGCTTCAATTGAAGCCTAAAAACCTAGTTATATCTACCTGTTAACTTTAATTTCAGTGCAATTGAGCCAAACCATTTGGCTCCCATGATCTGAACAGCATTGGTAACCCAGGAGTGAAGAACTAGCTCGAACTATTTAGCTAGCTTCTGAATGGTACTGAGATATTAGAAATTGCTCTATTAAGCTATAAAATTCTGGGTCTAAAAAAGCTTCCATGTGATCTTTGCCCGGCAGCAACTTATATGAGATCTCTGGTACTGCACCAATCATCTTTTCCAAGTTGAGTTTTTCATCGTCCTGATCTCCACTGATAGCTAGAACAGGAATTCGGATACCACTTATATCCTGCTCAGATAAATTAATAATCTCTCCCATGTTGCCGGCAACCGCTGCCAATGCTTCAATATTTTGTCCCTTAAGCATTGCATCAGCCGTCTTTACATCAAAATTACCAGAATCCAAAAGTTCTAAATCGTCAGAGTTATTTTCAATGAAAGGCCCAAAACTTTGATGATTTTTCAATGAATCTCCAATTTCAGTATAAAGCTTTGTTTCCTTTTCCCCGACCAGCCAGAACCGCCTACTACAAGACCAGTCACAACCTCTGGGTGTTCCACAGTAAACCGAAGAGCTATTTCAGCTCCCATCGAATAACCAACAAGACACACTTTCTCAATTTCTAACTTTTGCAGGACTTCTAGTATGTCAGCCACCATTTTTCTTCCGTAAAAGGTTAAATCTTCCGGTTTTCCACTTGCACCATGTCCTCGACAATCGATAGTTATCAACCGAAATCGGTCCTTCAAAAGATTAATAGCAATATTCCAGTCCAAGGCATTACTGGTATAACCGTGGATGAAAAATACGGGAGGCCCTTCCCCTTGATCTTTAAAACATATCGGAACGCCCGATGATTCAATTGTCGAAAAGTTATTACTGAACTTGCGTTCTGCCGCTCCTATCGCCCTACTAAAAAAACAAAAAATACTAGTGAACCTATACGAAAAGAATTTCATAACATTGAACCCTCATGGTACCGATATTTGGGAAGAAATAGAGTTTGGTGCACGCATGTGTGACGTCAACCCATATGCTACCACCTAGCCCTATTTGGAGAGATGCTTGGTGAATCAGAAGCAGCTTCACTTCATCACGATTTCTATACCGCAGTTTAAAAATCACATCCCTGGTTACCCAGCGGTGACATGAAAGTGATTCCGGGACGCTCGGAGAAAGTCCTAGCCAAATACCAGCTTGGCGCAACAAGCCTATCCAGACTGCCCGCACGCGGAGCATTTCCTGCGGACATACGCTGGTGTGATGGACGCTAGGTTGGGGGTCCCTAACCCTTTCATGACGATCTCCAGTTCGCTCCGGAGGATGTCGAGCACCGCCTCGACGCCTTCCTGGCCGAAAGAGGCAAGACCCCACAGGTAGGGGCGCCCGATGCAGACAGCATCCGCACCCAGTGCGAGGGCCTTGAAGAAGTCGGTTCCTCGGCGAAAGCCGCTGTCGATCAGGATGGGGATGCGCCCGCCCACCTCCTCGACGATCTCGGGCAACGCTTCGATCGCGGAGAGACCACTGTCCTCTGCACGGCCGCCGTGATTCGAGACGACGATCCCGTCAACACCGTGCTCGACGCACAGGCGCGCATCCTCACGGGTGAGGATGCCCTTGAGGAGCAACTTCATCGGCGTTGCGTCGCGGATCCGATCCACGTTGTCCCAGTCCAAAATCATTAGATTATCCAACCTGCGCTCCAGGTCGAAACCCACCGCGTGAGCGGCGTCGATTGCGTCTTGGACCATGGAGGACTGATGACAGGTCTGGCACTCGGCATTGTCTTCCCTGCGGAAACGGCGAATACGATCTCGGTTCTGGTCGAATATCGTTGCCGTCACATCGACCGTCAGAACGACGGCGGGACAGCCCGCTTCTTCGGCTTCGCGGAGCTGCATGCGCGTAAACGTTGAGATGTCTGCGGTATAGAGCTGGAACCAGATCGGGGCACCACGCGCGGCGACAACCTCCTCGATCGGCGTGGAGCTTCCTGTGGAGAATATCTGCAGGTGGTCCTTGCGCTTGGCGGCGCGCGCGACGGCCAGTTCGCCTTCGGGGTGAAACGCCTTCTGCGAACTGGCGGGAGCGAGGATGATCGGACTCGACATCTTCGTTCCCAGAATCTGTGTCGACGTGTCCAGGTCGCGGATGCTACCGACCAGTCGTCGCGGCCGGAGCTGGAAGTCATCGAAAGCAGTCCTGTTGGCACGCAGCGTCACCTCGTGTTGCACCCCCATTGACAGGTATGTGTAGTGCGCTGGTGAGAGGTTTCGCTCGGCGACAAACTCGAAGTCGAACACGTCGATGGCCTCGGTCGCAGCCTTGATGATCTCTCGTGCTTCCTGTGCCGTGGGCTCGTTCTCTCCCGCTGCCGCAAGCAGCCGCTCGAACGCCGCAACGGGCCGCGGTGTAAAAAGGAGCGGACTCGCGAGCAGGAAACGCAACAGCGAGCGCCGGCTCGTCTTGTCGAGGTGATTGGGCATCACACGTGTCTTGCGCACATATCGACCTTCCTCTTCGTTCCGCCAATCAGATAGTGGGTGCTGATCGCAAGAGCCATGCCAGACCACGTTTTTCTTTTCAGTCAGGTAGTTACGAATGAGGAATTCAAAGTGGCCCTAAGCATCTGGCTAACCAAGTGGTAGATGCTGCTAATAGTTGGCCTTCTTGCCATCATGTTGCCATCACGGTGCATAGTATAAGGAGTATTAAAGCCGTTTTCTTGCAAATTCACAAGTACAAACTGACGAGCGCTCTCCTTCCTGAAGGTTTTGCCTCAACTTTCAAAAAAATAGTGCTGGTGTTCCACTTCCAAACTGCGGGTAATGTGGTGGGTGAGACAATCCCCTATAGAAATCTTGTCTGTCCGCTCTATCCTTAATCAACCCCCCACTTTCGCCTGTCACGTCAACGGGGAACACCCGGCCGTCCAGCACAAAGCAGGCACGTCCAAGGTCCGGAAGGTCGTCGTAGGCGACGATCCCGGAACCCACCTCGCGCGTCCGTGCCGACTGTCGAGGAAAGCTGTCAGCGACCTGAACCCACAGGCACCGGTTCCAACCTGGCCGTGAAGTGCCTCAACCAGGGCGCCTGCTCGACGATGCGGTATCCGCCCATCGATCCCGCTCTGGCAGCCACGTCGAGCACCACCTCGGCCACGTAGTCGATGTGGCTCTGGGTGTACATGCGGCGGGGAATGGCCAGGCGCACCAACTCCATGGCGGCTGGGACGTCGGTACCATCCTCCTGCGGTACGCCGAAAGCCAAGGACCCCAGTTCGATTCCGCGGACCCCGCCCTCACGATAGAACTCGACAGCCAGCGAATGGGCCGGGTACTCCTGCGGTGGAATGTGGGGCAACAACGCCCTGGCGTCCACGAATACGGCGTGACCGCCGGGTGGCTGCACGATCGGGACGCCCCCGGAAGCCACCTTCTCAGCCAGGTACTCCACTGACCGGGTGCGGTAGCGCAGATAATCCTCATCGAGCACCTCAATAAGGCCCTGTGCGATGGCCTCAAGGTCGTAACCGGCAAGGCCGCCGTAGGTGGGAAAACCCTCAGTGAGGATCAACAGGTTGCGGCACTCCGAAGCCACCCGCTCGTCATTAAGAGCCAGAAATCCTCCGATATTGGCCAGGCCGTCCTTCTTGGCCGACATGGTGCAGCCATCGGCCAAGGAGAACATTTCCTGTGCAATCTGCTTCGGCGTCATGTCGGCGTAGTCCTCTTCGCGGGTCTTGATGAACCACGCGTTCTCAGCGAACCGGCAGGCATCCAGGAAGAAGGGGACGCTGTACTCATCGCACAGCTCGCGCACGGCCCTCAGGTTCGCCATGGAAACCGGCTGGCCCCCACCGGCGTTGTTGGTGGCCGTCACCATCACCAGCGGAACCCGGTCACCGTCAGCCTCCAGCGATGAGCGGAGAGCATCAATGTCCATGTCCCCCTTGAACGGTGCTACCAGGGCCGGATCGTTCCCCTCGGCCGCAACCAGGTCCCTTGCTTCGGCTCCCCTGTACTCCACGTTGGCCCTGGTTGTATCGAAGTGGTTGTTGTTGAGGACAACCTGGCCGTCGTCGACCAGCGTGGCAAAGAGGATCTTCTCGGCGGCACGGCCCTGATGGGTCGGTATAACCTCGCTGAAGCCGGTGAGGTCGCGCACCACCTCCTCGAATCGGAAGAAGGAGCTGCTCCCTGCATAGGACTCGTCACCGAGCATCATTCCGGCCCACTGCCTGGTCGACATTGCGCCAGTTCCGGAGTCTGTCAGCAGGTCGATAGTCACCTCACCGGCCCTCAAGCCGAACAGGTTGTAGTGGGACCGCCTCAGGGCTTCCTCGCGCACATCCCTTGACGGCATCGCGATGGCCTGAACGGTGTGAATCCGGAACGGCTCAATGATCGGTCGCTTATCCACTGCTGTTCTCCCCGGTAATGCCCTGCCATGGCGAACGGCACAGGGCCGGGTCATAAAACTGATGATGTAGTTAGAGCAGTAAAATTAAAACACAATAACAACTCTATTACCGTAGTGTTTGAAGATGGCGATGAAATTGAACCAGTTGTAAATAACACATTTACTACTTACAAAAATATAGTAATTGCTGATGAATATGCGTCCGGGTGTTGGCACTTCTCGACGTTCCAGGAGGTAACACACAGGAACTATCCTCTTCCCCTATATCCAACAGGTTGCGCCTACACCCGTCGTCTGCCCTGCCCTGCAGGGTGACCTCCTGTCCTGGCCTTATAGACCGGAGCGCATACGCTTATGGACCAAAACGATAACGGATTTTGAATACAAAGATATCCTGCAGTGGTTCTCGCCAGGCGCGATCAAAGATACTCTCGAACTGGCTGCCCTCAAGTAGCGAGTATCTGTCAGCTTGGCGGGTATAAACCAGAAAAATATCTGAAAGCGGTGCGATTTCCCATCGATAACGTATCTGCAAACTGTATTGTGATACTGAAAAGTCGTAGTCTGCCGGGTCGTTGAGCCCTTGCGGTTTGGCGATGCTCAGTAATTTACCCGGCGTATCAGGAATGCGGTAGAAGTCCTGTTCTTCGGCTCGTATACCGATCCAAGAAAATGCCAGCTTGAGTTGTTGTTGGGCACTGAAATAATACTCAAGCGATAGATTGGGGATCCATTGCTCAGCCTCGTACGTCCCCATCTGAGCGCCCTGTTGATGCAATAACCAACCATCCTGTTCGACATAGTCGATACCGAGGCTGACGGTTAGACGGGAATTTGGTTGCCATTTTAGCGAGGCACCGGCCCAGTATCCGTTACCACCTTCTAACTCCTCTTCCCAATAGCTGGCTTGCAAACCGTATTGCCAGGTTTTTGTGGTATCGGAATTCCACATAAGACTGACATCAATTCGGTCATCGACACGGAATGTGCCGTTGCCGAAACTATTGAGATCATCGTAAGAACTTGGGAAGTAGCCCACTCGAGCCATCAGCGTCGAAAGGTTGTTCATACGGAGTTGATCCGTAAGGTAAATACCGGCACCGTTAGTCAGGGATTGGCTAACGCTCCTTTGCACAAAGCCGCGGACGTCGAGCGTGTTGTCTCGTGCCCAGCCCAGATTTGATGTAGTCCACATCATCGCGGTTCGAATCTGGTACTCATCATTCCTTTCTAAAAAGCCCAGATCATTGATGTCGAAGTTTTCGTCAAAATATTCCAGACCAATCCGATGTGTCAGCCCTTGCTTATAAAGCATTTCGAAATCTAGAAATCCTCCGTAACCTCTTTCTGCAACCCCATCGATGTCCGAAGTCATGTATTGACCATCGACCTGGAAACCACTACTCGCGGTCCGATAATGCCAGTCCAGACCTTGTGCCAGAGCATCCCGGTTTTCATGTAACACGGCTGTAGATAAAAGGCCGAGGGCCCGATAATCGCCGTTGCGACTGGTCTCATAAAGTAGTCTTGCGACGCCGTAATCTTGCCCGTCCTGATGAATGTTCGCGGGGCCGGTCTGATTGTGTACATCGAATTTGACTTCGTCCTCGAAGGCGCCTAGCACACCGTATCTGAACGGGCCAATCTGGCCTGTCGTTTTTACCGCACCGATCAGTTCGGTACGCTGCACAAGTTCGCGCTGAGGGATATCCACATCCGACCCAACAAGAGGGGCGCGCGGTTTACCGCCAATACGCCGAGTATTCACCATGGTATAAGGAGATCCGGCCTCACCCACATCCGTCATTGACATGGTATTGGTGCGGGGTGTGGCATTGAAAATTTCCTGCCCCTCGAGAAAGAAGAGGCGTTTTTCAGGGAAAAATGTTTCTGTCGCAGTTAAATTGGCCACGACTGCATCCGATTCAACATTGCCGAAATCCGGGTTTATGGTGGCGTTGAGTTGTAAATTACTGGACGGACGCCAAAAAAGGTCAGCGCCGGGGCGAATGTCTTCTCTTTCTTCAGTCCAGTCGTAAGACATAGACAAGAAGGGGTAGACGCTCCACTGCTTGCGAGGAGAAATATTTTCCAACTCGATCGGTTGCATCAATGACATGTACTGAGACCCTGTGAAGCGGATGTGCGGCCAGCCCCATTCTTCCTCCTTATAGGCCACTTTACGAATGGTCGCGACTTTCATGGTGCGCACCTTCCCGCTATTGGGCATCGTCACGATTCCCCAGGGGATGAATATTTCCGCAGACCAACCGGTATCCGTTAGGCTACTACGTGCGTAAACAGCACCATCCCAATCGGACGACATACGCATTTCCGGCAGCAGGGTTCCATCCATTAGGGCGCCGCTCGAGGTTACGCCAAAAAAGTAGCCATATTTCGATTCGCCGGAGGTATCCAACATGATCCCGAAATTTTCTTGATTGACCATGAAGAAGGTGTCGCGTCCGGCAAGTCTGCTGATGATGGTCTCGACCGGTTGCTCCATGACGCTGCTGACATAGAGTCCCTTGTCGCTATACATCATTCTCAAATGGGTCTTGTGGTTCCCAACTGCCAGGGTGTCGGGGCTGATCACTCTATAATCATCAATGACGGGTACCGTTTGCCAGATGGATTCGTTGACGACGCCGTCGATTTTTATCGTATGTTGTTTATCGTCAAAACGGGTAAGCCTGATAGGTTCGCCTGGTTGGAATTCTGCATAAAGCGCATCGGTGACGTGACCACGACCCTTCGATTGAAGGATTTCGAGAGGCTCTTTTGGTATGGTTTGGTCCGGCTGGAAGGTTTTTGTTTTTACTACCGGAGCCGATTTCTTGGTGCCCGGCGTACTGAGGTGCGTCTGCTCGCGTTCAGGGTCAGCCTCAACAAGTAACCAGGCGCCCTGATACCCCATGGTAGAAAGAGTGGTCAGCAGATTTCTGGCTTCGTGCTCACTGGAAAATGGTCCTACCAAAACGCGATAGAACGATCCTGCGGAAGTGTTGGCAAGGCGAACGGATAAGTTTTTTGTGAAGTCGGACTTTGCCTTGAGGATGTATGACTGGGCATTCGTTTCGGATCTAAAACTCGCAAGTGACAGCTGGTAAGTATCTGCCTGGCTTACTTCGATGTTGGTTATAAGCCAGGTGACTAACAAGATTGTGGGGAACTTCAAAAGCGACCCTCCAAAATCCGAGTCGTCATAATACCTATCCCTGTAATGAAAGCATTTTTCTCTCAAATTGGCGAGTATTGGGGTGATTTTTCTCACACCTCGGCTCAAGGCAGGTACGGTAGTATGTGGTTGCTGTGTTAGCAGGGCGGAGTAATTCAACCCCAAAGGGGAGAAGCTGATGAGCGCAAATAAGACACAAATAACTCGCCGTGAAATGCTCCTGCATGCAGTCTTGAGGATTAGACTCGAGTCTGTAGCTATCTAATCATACTTGCAGATTTCTCCGAATAGGTCGTTAATGGTTCCTATACTCTACAGCCTGAGTTTATATAAGACCCTGAATATAAGGGTTTACAATAACTTGGAAATTATTAGCCGTGTCAGTCAGAAGGGGGCTGAAAACCATGATTTGGTAGCCATTCTGGATACTGAACTCAAAATGCTCTCCGAACTGGAGGTGAACGCAACGATGGGCTTTCTTCTATGGGCTTTCTTCTAGGCAGACCGGGACCTAATTTTTGGTTACCATAGTATCCCAGACAGTAAGTAAGGACGGTAACTTACATTGGAGTTCGTAGATAATTTGAAAACCAAGGTCTCTGACCAGCTCGAGACCACATCTGTATCGACAGGTGCCAGGGGCATTGCAGGGCTGTTAGGTGCACTCATTGTCAGCGCCAGCGTACTGGGCTTCATCTGGGATAATGAGCCAGAACTTTTTAATGTCGTAGCCCAGACGAATCAGGTAACCACTGAGCTGGGCGTCCTCAACGTCACAGGCAGTACCACTGTTGCCACAACCATTACTCTCGCGGATACCCTGCTTAACAAGTCTGGCGGATTCCTGACTAACGATATCGTGCCACCCAGTGTCATGATGGATAACATTCCAAACTGGGAGTTTGGCGTTCTGGTTCAAATCAGAGATATGGCGCGCACGCTCAGAAACAATCTCAGCCGTTCGCAATCCCAGTCAACGGAAGATGAAGGACTAGTTACGGCAGAGAATCAGTTTTATTTTGACAGCGACAGCTGGATGCTGCCGGAGACCGAGTCTGAGTATCAGAAAGGCATTAGTGCACTGCGCGACTACCTGACCCGACTCGGCACTACTGATAAGCAATCTGCTCAATTCTATGCCCGAGCAGATAATTTGAGGACCTGGTTGTCAGAAGTCGAGACTCGACTCGGCAGCCTGTCGCAACGTCTCAGCGCAAGTGTCGGTAAGCGCCAACTGGATGTATCTCTGGCTGGTGATGCTGCAGCAGAACAGTCAACCACTACCCGCACAGAATCGCACGTCCAAACCGCCTGGACCGAACTGGATGATGTTTTTTACGAATCTAGAGGCACTACATATGCTTTGATTCACCTTCTCAAAGCCGTGGAAATAGACTTCAGGGAAGTGCTTGAGAAGAAGAATGCACTCATCAGCCTGCAGCAGATAATCCGAGAACTTGAGCCCACCCAGGATACACTTTGGAGTCCTGTTATCTTGAACGGTAGTGGCCTGGGACTGGTAGCGAATCACTCACTGGTCATGGGTTCCCACATTTCCAGGGCCAATGCAGCAATTATTGATCTACGCAGACTTCTTCAGGAAGGCTAGGGAAAGTCCAATCAGGCTTATGGAAAGCTGCCTTGCGACCTTGGGACGAATAAACAGGTTCAATACTAAGCCATTTTATTGGTAATTAACGGTTCAACACTGGCACGCTCTTTTGTAGTATAGGCACCCAAAAAAAAGATCAACGCTAAACTCTAAAAACCATAAACAAAACAACTAATCCAACCGGAAGCGATTATGAGTGATATGTCACACCTGCCACCAATGTTTGGTGTGCTTGGACTTGTTTGTGCCTTCATCATCTATGTCTTGATGACCAGATATGCTGAGGGAGATGACAAGATAAAGAAAATTGCCAACGCCATCCATGAGGGTGCGATGGCATTTATGCATCGGGAATATATGATGCTGGCCTTGTTTGCAGGTCCTCTGTTCCTGATTATTCTATTCTCACCACTGGGTGTGAACACCGCGCTGTCGTTCGCAGTCGGCGCACTGGCATCCGCTGCTGCCGGGTACCTCGGTATGTTCGCCGCGACCAAAGCAAATATCCGAACGACTGTTGCTGCCCAGGAATCTGGTGCATCAGGCGCTTTAACCGTCGCCTTTTACGGCGGATCAATCATGGGATTGTGTGTTGCCTCCCTCGGTTTGGTCGGCCTGGGATCTTTGTACTGGTATTTCGGTGGTGACCCACATACGGCGCACGCTATCCACGGGTTTGGTATGGGTGCATCGAGTGTTGCACTATTTTCTCGTGTTGGCGGGGGTATTTTCACAAAAAGTGCAGACGTCGGCGCCGATCTGGTTGGTAAAGTTGAGGCTGGTATTCCAGAAGATGATCCCAGGAATCCAGGCGTTATCGCAGATAATGTGGGCGACAATGTGGGTGATGTCGCTGGTATGGGGTCTGATATATTCGAATCCTATTGCGGCTCGATGATTGCGACTATAGCGATCGCCTCCACGTTGGCCACAGATGCGCTTTATGGTGTCAATGCGCTTGCGCCGGACTCAGGTCGTGAAGCATTGATGTCGCTGCCACTTGGCCTCGCATCTATCGGTCTTATTTGTTCAATCGTTGGAATTCTTATTGTTAGGAGCATGTCTGGCAGTGCCCCGGAAACAGCACTTCGTATGGGTCATCAATTATCAGCGGTGGCGTTGATTATTGCCGGTTATTTCTTAACACAAGCCATGGGCATCAGTATAGACGTCTGGTGGGCGATTGTTGCGGGGACCGTGGGTGGCATTCTGATCGGTCTGGTCACGGAGTACTACACTGCAAAGGGACCTGTTGTGAAAATTGCCGAGGCCGGCAAGACAGGTACCGCGACGGTTATGATCACGGGCCTTGCAGTCGGCATGCAGTCAGTCGTGGTTCCGATTCTCGCGATCGCCGCTATTATTTACGTCTCTACACAACTAGCCGGACTCTACGGTGTTGGAATTGCAGCTGTCGGTATGCTGGCGACTGTCGGTATGACCATGGCACTGGATGCTTATGGTCCTGTTGCTGACAATGCAGGTGGTATTGCAGAAATGGGCGGTTTAGGTGAAGACATCAGGAACATCACCGATGGTCTTGATGAAGTCGGCAATACGACTGCGGCTATTGGAAAGGGTTTCGCCATCGGTGCTGCAGCACTCGCAGCACTTGCGATCATAGCGGCTTTCGTTGAAACCATGAGCGCGTCTCAGCCCGACTTCGCGTTGGAACTGTCTGATCCCAAAGTATTGGTTGGTCTCTTCATCGGTGGCATGCTGCCCTTTCTGATCGCATCAATTACCATGACGGCTGTTGGTGATGCGGCAATGGAAATGATCGAAGAGATTCGTCGCCAATTTCGCGAGATCGAAGGATTGATGGAGGGGAAGGCAGATCCGGATCACACCAAGTGTGTAGACATTGCGACGACTGCGGCATTGAAGAAGATGATTCTACCCGGGGTGATTGCTGTTGCCATGCCTGCAGTGGTCGGTTTTGGCCTTGGCGCAACAAGCCTCGGCGGAATGTTGGCAGGAGCACTTCTGGGATGCGTTTTACTCGCCCTGATGATGGCCAATGCAGGTGGTGCCTGGGACAACGCAAAAAAATATATCGAGAAAGGTAATCTCGGTGGAAAGGGTTCCGAGGTTCATGCGGCAGCTGTTGTCGGTGACACGGTAGGCGACCCCTTTAAAGATACTTCCGGGCCTTCGATGAACATTCTCATCAATGTAATGGCGATTGTCAGCCTGGTCATCGCACCGCTCCTATAAGAAAGATGTATTCCAGGGCGAGTTTCGGCTCGCCTTATTTTTGCCTCCCTGCTTTGCCTGGTTGTCAGACAACGTTATAAACTTTCACCCCTACAGTTCTAATTCAGACAATTAAACTTGAAGCGACTCCATGTTTATCTCCACGCTGAAGATGCCGGTCTTGATTTCGAAAAATCAGACTTTGAGGCATTTGATCAGGATTTTGACGATGTCGATCTGATATTCCTGGAGGATGAAGCGGCACTGCTACAGGCACTACCGACGATCACCTGGATTGATACCTGGCATTTTGACAGATTCTGGTATGAGCTGGCTCCGAATTTAAAGGGCGTGTTTACACCGGCAGCTGGCAAGGACTGGGTCCATGAAGATCCTCGAAATCGCGTGCCAACCTACTACGGAACATTTCATGGCCCAATGATCGCTGAGTCAATGCTTGGCATGATGCTGCATTTCAATCGACGTATCCCTGTGATGATGTCACAGCAGAGAGGCAAGGCCTGGAACAGAGATGCTCAACTAGGCTCAACACTGCTCTGCAATCAAACCGCCCTTATCGTCGGCTACGGAAATATTGGCAGAAGTTGCGGCCAGATCCTCACTAATCTGGGCATGAGGGTCTATGGCCATCAACGCAACCATCATGACGGGATTGATTCAGGAACCGGTGTTCAATATGTTCACCAGGATGATCTGGACGCATTTCTACCCACAGCAGATCACGTTATTATCCTGTTACCCGGCGGGAAGAATACTCACCATTTTATGTCCAGAGAGAGGCTGATCAGAATGAGGCCCACCGCATTTATCTACAATTTTGGCCGTGGTACTACCATCGGGGAAACTGATCTATTGTGGGCACTGGATGAGGGAATCATCTCAGGCGCAGGAATTGACGTAACTGAAACTGAACCGCTTCCTGCAGACTCCAGGTTATGGGACCACCCAGGAGTCTTACTGCAACCCCACTCAGCCTGTATTTTCCAGGAATATCAACAACTTCACATAGATGAACTGACTCTTCTTTTTCGATCAATCTCTTGATCGCTTTTTATGTTCAGTTGATAGACATCAAATAAAAATAACTTCTAAGGAACCCCGATGGATTGATTTAGACAAACTTCCTGCATACTCTTGCTAACGATAACTCTAAGTGGCAGCGTTATCTCTATCGGCAACGACGCTTTTGAAGAGGATGATAACTGACAACAACATCAGAACAGAAACTTGAGCTACATTCGACATCTACAGATTGGGTAAAGTATCAGTTCTGTGGAGGTACCTGGGCGAACCAGATTTCAATGAGCTATTTCGGCGGGACGGCTAAACCTAGCAGGTAATCTACTATCGAACCCAGCGGATTCATGACGGTGGAAAACCACCATAGATGAAACTACGTCCCTGGTCTTTATCGAAATGGAGTTAATTGGATGAGGTCATAGAGCCATTGACAATGGCTACTCGTTAACATCGTCATTTTTTCTGCCTAGATTGAAAATGGTTGGAGTTTTTTCTTAATTAACTCATTCCTGAGTCGAACATATTGAGGCAAACCATTTCGATATGGCGGCGGTTCTTCACCAATAATCAAAGGTGACAGGTATTCTCTCGCCTTGCCAGTGATGCCGAAACCATCTCGCGTGATGTATGAGCGAGGCATCTTTCTTTCCATATTGGCCACTTTCGAGAGAGGTGCATTGCCAATGGACCAACGATAGGGTTTGTTCTTCTTCCTCACAATTATCGGCATCACCGCGTTCATTCCATCCGCTGCGAAGTCAACGGCGGCCTTGCCCATGGCATAAGCCTGCTCAACATCTGTTGCTGATGCAATATGTCTTGCTGCTCGCTGTAAATAATCCGCAACTGACCAGTGACACTTGTAGCCATGTCTGGATTTAATCATGTCGACCAGAGTAGGTGCCACACCGCCTAACTGGGTATGTCCAAACGCATCTTTCTGGCCTGCATCTGCTACGAAACGGCCATCGGCATATTGCGCGCCCTCTGATGCAACAATCACACAGAAGCCAACCTTCGTCACGACTTCCTTTACCTTCTTAAGGAACTGCGCCTTGTTAAAGGCAATCTCCGGGAACAGGATTATATGCGGTGGATCATCACGCTTCTCTTTTGCCAAACCACCGGCGGCAGCAATCCATCCTGCGTGACGACCCATGACCTCAAGGACAAATACTCTGGTAGATGATTCTGCCATCGATGCCACATCTAATCCTGCCTCACGTGTCGAGACCGCAACATATTTGGCAACCGATCCAAATCCTGGACAGCAATCTGTCAGAGGCAAATCGTTATCCACGGTTTTTGGAATACCAATACAGGTGATAGGGTAATCCATGATCTTGCTCAATTGTGAAACCTTATAAGCGGTGTCCTGGGAATCTCCGCCACCGTTATAGAAAAAGTAACCAATCTCATGTGCCTTGAACACGTCAATGAGTCGTTCGTATTGGGCTCTGCTTTCTTCAATAGACTTTAACTTGTATCGGCAGGATCCAAATGCACCTGACGGGGTATGGCGTAACGCCGCAATGTCAGACCTGCTTTCTTTCGAGGTATCAATCAGTTCCTCGCGCAAGGCACCAATGATTCCATTTTTGCCCGCATATACTTTTCCAAATCGCCGATTCGCCCTCGCTGTCTCAATAACGCCACAGGCACTCGCATTAATCACCGCGGTTACACCGCCGGACTGAGCATAAAATATGTTTTTTGCCACTATTTCCCCTTCTCAGATCAAACAGCTCAGGGCTGTTTAAAAGTACAGCTCAGGGCTGTTTACAAGTACA
>Ga0208521_1000958_pt1 | contig 16118 bp, 13 predicted proteins | sample ETNtaG_24_FD_185754 | JGI IMG/M metagenome (GOLD analysis project Ga0208521, IMG submission 185754) | Marine microbial and viral communities from oxygen minimum zone, Eastern Pacific Ocean - ETNP201306SV47 (SPAdes) (version 2) | ecosystem: Environmental > Aquatic > Marine > Oceanic ... | reverse complement strand
CGGCAGTTCTTAAGGCTGCAGCTGTTTTAGCCACTTCACTATACAATTCAGCATAAGTGAGTTTTCGTACTGGCTGGCTTTCGCCTTTGAAAATTAGCGCTGTTTTATCATCTCGTCGTCGAAGAAGATTTTCTGCAAAATTAAGGCGAGCACCGGTAAACCATTTTGCCCCCGGCATTTCGGAAACATCATCTACAACCTGCGTATAAGGCTGTGAATGAATAATATCAAAAAATTCCCATGCGGAAGCCCAGAACTCATGGATATTATCTACGGACCATTCATGTAAATCCTGGTAAGAACCAAGATTTAGCCCATGCCTCGTGTTGATGAATTCTTTAAATTCAAACATCTGCGAGCGTTCAATTTGCTCAACAGACGGTTTCCACATGATTTTTTCCATTTGAAACCAGCTAATTAGTTACAAAAATATATAAAGATTTTAACAACATTATCAGCACTCAATTAACTAAATGAAAATTGCATTTTTAACAGCCGGAGGACTGGCGCCTTGCCTTTCGGCGTCTATTGGCGCCCTGATCAAACAATATCATGTTAAGGAATCGGACGCCGATCTCATTGGATATTTAAATGGTTACCGCGGATTGTTGTTGGGGCATTCAATTTCATTTCCGGATAATGCTCATAGTCATGCCGATACTCTCATGAAATATGGAGGTAGCCCAATCGGGAATAGTCGTGTAAAATTAACCAACGTGGAAAATTGCGTTAAAAACGGTTATATAAAAGATGGTGAAAATCCTGTTGAGGTTGCCGCTAACCAGCTTAAATCTGATGGGGTGGATATACTTCATACGATTGGTGGGGACGATACGAATACAATGGCTGCTGAATTAGCCAACTATCTTTCAGAAAATAATTATGGCCTTACTGTCGTCGGGTTACCTAAAACTGTGGATAATGATGTGTATCCCATCACCAGGTCTCTTGGTGCAGATACGGCCGCGGAACAGGGTGCCATCTTTTTTGAAAATATTGCCAATGAAAACACTACGAGTACTCGACAACTTATAATACATGAAGTCATGGGGCGAAATTGTGGTTGGCTCACAGCGGCAACTGCTAAAAAATATCGTGAACGCCTTGATGGAAAATTATTTGTGGATTCCATGCTTATTTCCCGTAAGCGTTGGGATGTGGACGCAGTGTATATACCGGAAGAAGAATTGAATTTTGAAGCAGAATGTGAGCGTTTAAACAAACGGATGGATGAAAAAGATGGTGTAAATATTTTTTTGAGCGAAGGTGCCGGGATTGAAACAATCGTAAAAGAAATGGAGGCAGAAGGAGAGAACGTCCCACGGGATGCCTTTGGTCATGTACGCTTGGATGAAATAAACCCCGGTCAATGGTTTGCAGAAAAGTTTAAAGAAAAATTAAATGCTGATAAAGTATTGGTTCAGAAAAGCGGTTATTTTGCTCGATCAGCAGCGCCCAATGAATATGACTTGGAATTAATCAAAAAGTCTGCTGCATTGGCATCTGACATGGCGTTGGATGGAAAAAGCGGAGTCGCAGGTTTGGACGAAAATAATAATAATGAAATGAACCTTATCGATTTTAGTCGAATTAAAGGTGGAAAACCTTTTGATACTGAAAAGGATTGGTATCAGGGTCTAAAACAAGATATAAATCAATCATAAAAAGGAATAATTTTAATGAAAAAACAACCACCAATACTAAATAAATCAAGAAAATTTTCAGATAATATGGCATCAGCGCACGCGTTGGTTGTGAAAGCTAAACGTGGTGAAAAAGGCAATACGAACGGAAAAGGATATGCCGTTCCTGCCTTTAATGTGACCACATTCCAAGGTATTAATGCTGCGATGAAAGCTTTTGAGTTATTGGGATCGTCAGGTCTAATGGCATTCTCTAATTCTGCACTAAAACATTTTGGTGATGGGGACCAAGTTTTTGGATTAGATGTCGCTACATCTTATATCGAAAAAATGGCCAAAAGATCATCAGTTAAAATTGCGACTCACTTGGATCATGGTGATTACGTCACAGAGCCGGGTCGGAAAGTTTTACAAGCGGCTGTTCAACGTCTAACAAGCGTTATGGCTGATAACTCTACTGATCATGCAAATAAAGTTGCGATGCCATTGCAAGACAATATTGACCTGACTCGTGAAGTTGTAGATATGGCACATCCAGTTGGTTTATCCGTTGAAGGTGAATTAGGTGTGTTAGCCGGAGAAGAAGATGAAGATACAAAATCAGATTTTTCAACGTATACCAATCCAGATGAATTAAAGCAGTTTGTAGAAGAAACAGGTGTATTAATGTTGGCTCCAACAATTGGCACTATGCATGGGCCAAACAAAGGAAAGCCTGGTCATAAAGTGAAATTAAATATTCCACTTGCCCATGAACTTCTAGCCACTGCAAATGAAATAAATAATGATATTGTTTTCGTTGCTCATGGAGCATCTACATTATATCCACAAGTTGTTGAATATGCAGTAGAGCAATTAGACAAAATGAGTGGTAGAGATGAAGACAAACAAAAATGGAACGATTTTGTAGGAACGGACTGGGATCAAATAGAAGGGCTTATTGAAGCAGGATTCTGTAAGATCAATACAGATACAGAAAACCGTCAGACATTCTTATCTGCATTATTAGGTGCGATTAATGAAAATAGTGCAAAGATAGATATTCGTTGGTATGATAATCAAGGTACAGATGCTTTAATAAAAAGCTATATCCAGAAATTGATTATGGCAGGGAATTATGGTGTATGGCATGAGCCAAAGATGAACGTAGAGAAATTCAAATTTGATTTAGGAATTTCATTAAGCGATTTGATTTCGCAGTCCGTTTAGATCAAAAACTGATTAAACAAAAAGCCCCGGCAGAAATGCTAGGGCTTTTTGTTTATACTACGATTTTAAGTACTATTTCAATAACATCATTTTATTCGTTGAAGACCAAGAGGGTGTTTCAACAGAAATCAAATAGACTCCGGAAGAAAGAGACTTTCCATATCTATCTGTGCCATTGAATTCAAGTTTGTATGAACCTGGATTCATCTGTTCTTTTGCAAGAGTGTTCACTGTTTGTCCAAGTATATTCCAAATTGATATTGTAACGAATGTTTGTTCTGCAATATCAAAACGGATAGTCGTTGTAGGATTAAACGGATTTGGATAATTTTGATGCAATGCAAATTGCATTGGTACTATTCCTCCGTTAATAACACTCAATTCAGTATTTGCTGACCCGGGAGTCGGGTTTAAAATACTCCAAGATGATGAACCGTCAGGGAAACGACCATAACTTGTATCGGCGATTTGTTCACTATAAGTTAATGAATCGACGAAACTAGTATCGCTGGCAAAAATGGTTACAAGTCCGATCTGTTCACCATCACCGCTGAGTTTTTCCTCTACATGCAGCACACCTTGTTCAGATTCTTTATCAGCCCATAACAGTAAAAAGCCACCTGAAGCAACTGTTGTGACATTGGCATCACTAGTAGGAATCTGCCAGGATGCAGGATCAGTCAGGTCGTCGGTAACATACATGCCGCCGACATTGACAGAATTTGAACCAGAGTTGTATAATTCGATAAAATCATCATAGTCACCATTCTCATCCATGCAACAGGCATCATTGCTGGCCAGGAATTCATTAACCATAATTCCCGACAGATTTGTGGGTGTCCAAGTGTTCGAAGCACCCGCATTGGGATCAGGGAAAGATGCCCAGGTAGAACCACCGTCGTCAACACGGGCATAACTGGTATCTTCAGCCTGTGCACCAAAAGTCAACGAATCTACGAATGTTGTATCTGTTCCGGAAATATATACCAGTCCGATTTGCTCGCCATCGCCGCTCAACTTCTCTTCCACATGAAGTGGGCCCTGTTCTGATTCTTTATCTGCCCAAAGGACTAGAAAACCGCCGGGTGGGATGGTTGTTATTGCTGCCGCTGTGTCCGGGATTTGATGCGAAGCCGGATCAGTCAGATCATCGGTCAACCACAATCCGCCGATATCTACTGAATCAGTTCCCGGATTGTAGATTTCAATCCAGTCATCAAACGCCCCAGAATCATCTGCCCAATAGGTATCATTACTTGCCATAAACTCATTGATATATAGCGTTGGCGCCTGGGCAAAGACCAGGATTGGCAGCGCCATCATGATTGTTATTGTTAACGTTCGTTTCATTACGAACCTCCTTTTTGTTAGTGTTGAATGCCATAAATATATAGCCTTTGTTCAGAATCACAGACTATATAAACTCTGTTAATTGCGGGATCATAATCCACACCTTCGGCTTTTTCAATATCGAGGGAATAGGTGTGGATTACACCTTCATCCAGATTCCATTCGATAAGCTGCTGAGATTCATCGCTGACTATCATGAAATTCCCATTTGCAGAATTAAAACACAAGCCCGAATAATCTTGTGCAAAATTCAATGATAATTCTTTGCTGATATTCATGGTTGAATCCAATTCTATAAAAGCGCCGGGATTCTTTTCATTTAAAAGAGAAATCCTACTGGTCACCGGATTGTACATAATACCCTCAAATCCATGGATGCTGGATAATCCGTCGAAATTTATTGAAAAGCGATCTAACTCGTTTCCAAGTGTATCCAGGTGCACCACTTCTCTGAGTCTTTCTTCAGCAATCCACAATGTATTGTCACGATTGTCATATGTAATGCCTTCCAGGTCATCACCAGTGTAGGAGAGCGTTTTTTTTGTATTTCCGAACAGATCCAGTTTATATATTGAATTATCCGGCGGATCACTTACGGAGTAAAGAGCCGTGCCATCTGCATTCAGCGTAAGCCCGGATGGTTCGGGGACTTCTAAAGTATAGCTCCCAATTAATTCCAATTTCGGTCCCGAATTATCATCCATTTCCTCTTCTAAGTTGCAGGACAGGAAAATAATCATAAAACCAATCATCCAGCTATTAGGCATTTGATTAGTTATTAGATGCACCTGGCGTTGGCGTAGTGAAAAACTCCCAAGTGTTACTTCCGTCTGGTTTCCGGCCCTTTGAAATATCCGTCGTTTGCGCATCGTAGGTTAAGGTATCAATTGGGATATTGTTAGTAGCGTCAGAAGTGAATAATCCAATTTGTTCACCATCGCCGCTCAATTTGATCTCAACATGCAGAATCCCCTGTTCCGACTGCTTGTCCGCCCACAGTAGTAGGAATCCACCCGGATCGATGGTTGTTGTATCGGGTGCTGTTGTCGGTATCTGCCAAGTTGTGGGAGCATCCAATCCATCGGTTATGTACATTCCACCAATATCCACTGCTTCATCATCAGCGTTGTAAATCTCAATGAAATCTTCGTACTCACCATTTTCATCCGTACAGCAGCTATCGTTGCTTGCCAGGAATTCGTTGATCAGTAGCGCCGGTGGAATATAGGCAGTCAATGAAACAGTGTAAGACAGAGTAGTTGTTGGAGCATCTGATGGCTCGAGTGAAACCAGTTCGGAATTATCTACTGCTTCGATGTAATAGCTGACTGTTGTACTGTCACTTTGGGCTCCGATGGTTGCGGAAAACGTATCAACCGCAGCAGAGTTCATTACAAGCTGTACAAAACTGCTGTCCTCGTGAATCTTATAGTAAACAGAAACTGAATCGAGTCCGTAATCATCCGTAACTACTGCAGTGATGGTAACAGCGTCTACTGGTGACGGTGACTGTGGTGACCGGGAAACAGACATAATCATTGGTGCCACATTTGGTTGAGTGGAACTGTTTGTTGCCCCAGGAGTCGGTGTACTGAAATATTCCCATGTGTCGCTTCCGTCTGGATTGCGGCCGTAAGAAATATCAGTAGTTTGAGCTTCAAATGTAAGCTGATCTACAATAGTTAGACCGTCAGACTCAGTTAGAACAATATCCTCACCACCACTACCCAATGCAAAATCCACATGTAAAACACCTTGAAGTAATTCCTTATCACACCAAACAATCAAAAAATCTCCAGGTTGAATAGTCGTTAGAGACGGTTCAGTCGACGGAATTTGATACATGGTAATGTCGTCCTTTCCGTCTGAAACGTACATTCCACCGATATCAATAGCATTGCCACCGCCATTATAGATTTCAAACCAATCTTCGTATGGATCACCGTCATTGCTGTCTTCATCTGGATCAACAGTAGCCGCATCATTACTGGCCAAAAACTCATTAATGTAGAGTTCAAGAAGGCTGGTATTTGACCCGCCATCGTCATCAGCTTCTTCATCAAGGCTGCAGCTTATTATAAATAACATACTTACCATCACAATTATCGACATTGTTGCTAGCTTCATGTTATATCTCCTTATGCTATCTTAATTAGAATTTTATTAATGCCCTAAAGTTTATTGAATTAAAATCATAATCTCCCGGGGCACCGTCACCCGTTGCATTTGTTGAATTATCCACCATTATATAGTTGAACATAAACTTGATGTTTGGATTTGCATACCATGTTAGACCCAAGGTGATGTTATTTGCTTTTCCGCCCATAATTCCGCTTGGACTTCTTGGATCAATGGCTTTTGGATCAGATAAATTTAAATTACTGAAACGGGCCAGTAACTCCCAAGCTCCAACTTTATTATTGTTTGGAATTATCTGGCTGAATTCACCCTGCGTGTTATCCCAGGGTCTTTTCTCACCTGTTAAAACCCAACTGAGGTAAACATATCCGCCGCTAAATGAAGCATCATTGTATTCACCATAATAACTGCTTGTTGTATCCGTTTCGTCAAATCTTGTTAAGCCTGCCTGCATATATTCTCCCTGCAAGCTGATATTCTTGAATCCTAGTGCTCCTTCCAAGCCAACTCTCGTAATTTTTTCGACGTTGAAAATATTATCTGTATCCAACATTTCAATATCACCTAATTTTGTTTCTGGCTCACTGGTGAAATCTACAACACTACCAGCATCATTAGGTGCATGCTGTACAAAGGAAGCCCCAGTGTGAATCAGAAAATTGTTTGCTAGAATAGGTGCAATGGCAAATCTAGTGCCAAATCCGCCACCGGTTTCATCCTGTGTTTTGTTCTTATCATCCACGAGAAGTTCCTGTCCGAAAAGTGAAGCACTGAAATTCCAATTTCTACCCCATTTTGTATAGCCAATAGATGATCGTCTTCCAACTTTGAAAGCAAGGTTTGGCATGGCTCTTTCCATAAATGATTGGTAACGTGAAGTAATCAGAATCTCGTGACCAAAAGGTACTTTGAAGTGGCCGATTTTGATGAAAGAGTTACTAAAACCGGTGTAAGCCACCCACATATCTTTTATTTCGACAGTGGCATCTGCGATATCAATATCCCATTCTGCTCGCCAGTCTTCCCACAGCTTTACTTTGATTGCAAACCGCCCTTTTCGGAGATGTGTACCGTTGCTGAGCAGATCAAGTGTATCGTCAGGAAAATAAGCCCCGTCCAGGAATATCCTTATATCAAAGCGAGTTTGAAACTGGCCATCTTCCGATTTGAACTTAATTATCCCTTCATCCCACTCTGTATACCCCTGAGTTTTGCTCACTTGTGCAAACAGGAATCCGACTATCAGTATCTGAATTACCAGTGGTTTTATTATTTTCATTGTATTATTCTCCTTATCATTTTGCTGTGTCTTTGCCACTATCAACTTCCATGATAGTCTTAGCGATATTAGTCAAATGAACACCAATCTGCTTAAGCAGATCCATGAACTCTACATGGACTTCATGGGTCTCCAGCGATTCTCCTTTTTCTTCATGTAGACGCATCACATGCTGCTTACGAAAATCTGATTCCAGTATTTCATATTTCTCTTCTTTACGCAAAATCTTTTTTGACATTGCTGGATCCATCTCACCTAAAGCGTCACGAAGACGACTCATCTGTTTACTCACTTTCACGTGAAAAGCGATTAACTCTTTTTTCCCTTCTTTGGAAAAATCACTTTTTAATTGAAGTCTCTTGGTAGCTAACGGGACCATATTTCGATGAATAATATCTCCAATATTTTCCAAGTCATTAGCAATGGATATCATGGCATACACTTCGCTCATCTGCTGATTACTTAATTCCTGTCGTCCGATCTTTACCAGATAATCCACTACCTTTTCATCAAGGAAATCAATCTTTTCTTCCCTCATGTCAATCCCTTCGTGAATAGTCAGTTGAGGATAGATTTCATCCTTGCCCGGGTCATCTGTTGTAAATGGGTGAATGATAGCTCGAAGCATACGGGCAATAATCTTAGACATGCGGGAAATCTCTGTCTGGGCTAGCTCAATGGCAAATGCAGGATGTGAAATTTGGCTGTCGTCCAGATGCCATGTAGCGGGGTCTATTCCTTTTACCTGTTCCACTTCCGGAAGTATGCGGTAAACCTGTTTTGCCAGCAAAGTTGTAAATGGTAAAAATATTAAGCCTACAGATACATTAAAAATGGTATGAGCATTTGCAATTTGCCGCGGCGTTTCTGCTGCAAGCTTTTCCATTCCACTAAGATCGCTTACAGAAGATAGTGAACGAACAAGTTCAGCCAACGGGGGGATAAGCCAAACAAAAATCATTACACCGCCTATATTAAACAACACGTGGGCAAGGGCTACGCGCTTTGCTTCTCTAATGGTACCGATACTTGCAAGTCCCGCCGTAACACATGTACCGATATTGGCGCCCAAAATCATGGGAATGCCAGCTTCTAATGTAAGCAGGCCTTGCTGAGCAAGGACAATCACAATTCCCGTGAAAGCACTTGAACTCTGGACCAATGCAGTAAAAGCAGCACCAATTAAAATTCCGAGTAATGGATTTTCCAATCCTTTCATGAGATCAATGAACGGTTGAAATTCACGCAACGGTTTCATGGCGTCAGACATGAGTTTCATTCCAAAAAACAATATCCCAAATCCCAGAATTGCTTCTCCTATATGCTTAATGGATTCTTTTTTGCTAAACACAGTTAGGACAAATCCAACTGTAATCATGAGAAGAGCATAGTCTGTCAACTTAAATGCCACCAGTTGGGCAGTAATTGTTGTGCCTATATTTGCCCCAAGGATAATGCCAATTGATTGTACATAGGTCATAAGCTGTGCCTGAACAAAACTCACAAGCATAACGGTAGTAGCGCTGGAGCTTTGAATAACCATGGTAACGAAAGCGCCCACAAATAGAGCAACCACACGATTTTTAGTCAAGGTTGCCAAAATCTTACGCATTTGATTTCCCGCAGCCTTTTTCAGCCCATCGCTCATTTTAGCCATACCATATAAGAATAGGGATAAACCGCCGAAAAGCCCCATTGTTAAAAAGCCCCACTGTATTGGTTCTCCAGTTCTTTCAGCTGCAGAAAGTGATCCTGACTCCATAATTATTAACCAAAGGCAAATTTTTAAATATTTCATGAAATGATTCATAGTTTTAATTTAATGTTTTCTTCCCCTATTTCATGAATCGTTTTTGCAATATCACCTGTATAAACATTGATCTGTTTTAACAGGTCCATTAGTTCCATATGTATTTCATGTGTTTCAATTGATTCTTCCCGTTCTTCATGTAGACGTTCCAAGTGTCTCGTACGATATTCGGTCTCCAAATCTGAATATTTTTCTTCTTTAGCCATGATTTGCCGGGCTCTTTCAGGGTCAAGTTCTGAAAAAGCATCTTTTAACCGACTGACCTGTTTACATATTTTTGTATGAAAAATATTCAGTTCTTCTTTGCCTTCTTTTGAAAAATCAGTATTTAGTACCGACTTTTTGGCAATGAGTGGAATCATGTTTTTCTCAATAATATCACCGATACTTTCAATATCGTTCACGATGGACATCATACCGTAAACTTCCTGAATTTGGCGGCCGGATAACTCCTGGCGGCCAATTTTTCTTAAATATATTACGATGTGCTCCTCAAGAAAATCCAATTTTTCTTCCCGCATTTCTATTCCTTCTACCAATGAAAGTTGAGGATATTTTTTGTCTTGTTGCGGATCATTGGATTTAAAAGGTTCTATAATTGCTTCAAGCATTCGACCAAAAATTTTCGACATTCTGGAAATTTCATTCCGAGCTAAATCGATAGCCATTGCTGGTGTAGAGATGGCTTTATCATCCAAATGCCACGTAGCGGGTTGGATACCCTTTTCTTGCTTTCTTTCCGGATAAATTTTCATAATTAAATTTGCAAACATGGTTGTAAACGGCAGGAAAAACAAAGCTAAACTCACATTAAATATCGTGTGGGCATTCGCTATCTGCCTGGGGGTTTCTGACGCAAGTTTGTCAATACCGTCCAAACCAACTGATGCAGGTGAAATTGAACGGATTATACCTGCAAAAGTTGGAATCCAAAAAATAAACAGAAGGACACCACCGATCTTAAACATCACATGAGCAATAGCTACACGCTTTGCTTCCCTCGACGTACCGATACTTGCAAGTCCGGCATTAATGCATGTTCCAATATTGGCACCCATTACCAAGGGAATCCCTGCTTCTAATGTCAACAATCCCTGTTGTGCCAATACAATAACAATCGCTGTAAAGGCGCTACTGCTTTGAACCAATGCAGTAAATAGTGTTCCTACTAATAATCCTAATAGAGGATTTTCAAGACCTTTCAATAAATCAATAAACGGCTGGAAGGTACGTAAGGGCCTCATGGCATCTGACATAAGTTTCATGCCAAAAAATAGAATTCCAAAACCGAGGATTGCTTCACCTATATATTTTGTAGAATCTTTTTTAGAAAGCATGGTCATAGCAAAACCAACAGCTATCATGAGCAATGCATAATCGGTGAGTTTAAATGCTACCAATTGTGCCGTAATGGTTGTACCTATATCCGCTCCAAGAATAACTCCCAATGATTGTACAAAAGTCATGAGCTGGGCTTGAACAAAGCTGACCAACATAACTGTTGTTGCACTGGAACTTTGAATGACCATTGTAACAAAGGCACCTACAAACATAGCAATGAAACGATTGCTGGTAAGAGCAGAAAGAATATTCCGCATACGATCGCCGGCAGATTTCTTCAAACCTTCGCTCATCTTTTCCATACCGTAAAGGAATAATGCCAATCCGCCTACCAGCGTCATAACCAAAGTAGCCCAAGAAATTGCATTAGAAGAATCAGATGATCCTGCAAAAATGGGATTTAACACACTTAATACTACTACAATCAGCATTGACCATTTTCTTTTCAGTGTGTTAATATTTATGATTTTCTCTTTACCTTGTACCACGTTTCTTTTCTTTTCTTGCTTGTATCAAAGGTACAGCAAAACTAGCAAGTGCTACTAACAACATAATTAAACTTGCAGGTCTCGTAAAGAATACTGCCCATCCATCCATCATGACGGCACGGATAAAATTAGTCTCTGCAATATTTCCTAGCACCATACCGAGGACTATAGGAGCAACCGGATAATTATAGCGTTTTAGGATCCAACCGAAAACACCAAATCCTAAACAGGCTATTACATCAAAGAATGAATTACGAACGGCAAAACTCCCGATGATTGATACAGCAAATATTATTGGGAATAATATACGTTTTGGAATTATAGTTACTTTAATCCATAATCGACTGCCAAAGAATCCAAGCGCTAATAAAACAATATTTGCTAATAATAAGCTTGAAAGTAAACCATAGATAATGTCAGGACTCGAAATAAATAGTTGCGGACCGGGAGTGAGATCGTGAATCATTAACGCTCCGATCAGTACGGCAGTGGAGGCACTGCCCGGTATTCCTAATGTCAGTAATGGAATTAATGCACCGCCAACGGAACTACTGTTTGCTCCTTCTGCAGCTGCTACTCCTTCCAGGCTGCCCTTTCCAAACTTACCAGGTGTTTTGCTCAATTTTTGAGTCAAATCATAGGATATAAATGCAGCTATTGTTGCCCCTGCTCCCGGGAATATCCCGATTATAGTACCTATAACAGAAGAGCGCAAAATGGTCAATTTTAGCTTCCAATATTCTAAGAAAGTTGGCCATTTTTGTTTCCCCGAATCAGCAGCTTTGCTGTCAAATTTTCCGGTTTCCAATTGTTTAAATATTTCGCTTAATGCAAATAAACCAATCAGCGCAGGTATCAAAGCGAATCCATCATATAAGAAAGATAGCCCAAATGTAAATCGGCTTACTCCTGAAATCGGATCTATACCTATAGTATTAATCAGTAGTCCAAACATTGCTGCAATAAATGCTTTGATCCAATTTTTTCCACCAAGTGATGCTACTGTGGTGAGCCCGAATATCGCTAAGGCAAAATACTCAGCCGGATGAAATTTCAAAGCGACTTTTGCAAGCGGACCTGAGAAAAATATTAATATTAGAGTACCTACAATACCTCCAATTGTTGATGCTACTAGCGATACGCCAAGTGCCATACCCGGTTTACCTTTTTTAGTTAATGGGTATCCGTCAAATGATGTAACTACAGATGATGGAGTGCCAGGCGCATTGATTGTTACAGCTGTAATTGAACCACCATAGTTTGCAGCAATATAAATTGCGACAAGTAATATTAGTGCTAAAGTTGGAGACATTGCATATGTAAAGGGAACTAGTAAGGCCACTCCCATCGAAGGAGAAAGCCCCGGTGTCGCTCCTGCAATAATACCCACCGTAACACCCAAAATAATTGTAAGGATAGGTACGACTCCAATTACGTATGAAAGTCCATCACCTAAATTTGAAAGTAATTCCATTAGAATAATCCCTCAAACCACTTACCAAGCGGAAGTGGTACAAATAAGATCTTATAGAAAATGATATATGAAAACACAATCCATGTTGCAGATGTAATGAGCATTACTTTTATATTCTTATAACCTAAATAAATCATTCCGGTAATCATAAAAATAAAAGTGCTTAGGAAATACCCGATATAATTCATCACTAATAAATAAACTACAAGGAAGCCAATAAATGTTAGAACAATATCAACTCGCGGTCCTGCTTGCTCTACACCATCTTTATTCCTTAACGTTTTTACTAATAGTAAAAGAGAAAGTGGAACTAAGGTAAATATCCATAAACGAGGAATAACACCTGGTCCAACTTCACGACTCACCGGAAAAATGAAAGATTGTAGATAAAATACTATTGAAATTAATAGGAAAAAGGCAATTACCATTATCCGGCCAAAAGTATTTGAGAACGACGATTTATATATCAAGTATCCCGCTAAAGCAATGACAGTAATCAAACCTATGGTTAAAATTAATAAAGGTGTCCCCTCTCCATATTTACTTAACCCGTTATTACTAAAAGTAGAAATAATCTCCGACTTCGTTAGATAATATTCGAATGTTTCAATGTCCTGCTTAACGATATCAGTAAACTCATCCCCACCAATGAATTCAACATCAATACCACCCTTTTCCCAAAATTCTTTCCAATCAGGATCTGCTGTAACTTGTTGGAATAGGTTAGTATACCATTCAATAACATCAGGTGGTGTTCCTGCTTTTAGGGCAAACCCACGCCACATATATTCCTTGTTTAGTGTAGTCACACCAAGTTCAGCGAAAGTTGGTGCATTAGGGAAGGCTTCTAACCTCTCATCACTTGAAACTGCAGCAATGTACAAATCAGGGTTACCAAGAGCATCGCGTGGATTACCAACATAAGCAACTCCCTGCTCACCAAGTAAAGCAGCAATTGCTTTTCCACCACTTTTGTATGGAATCCATTTGGCAGACATACCATATTCATCCCATATTTTCATAGCGGTTACATGATCTAATCCACCAGCTGCTGGTCCCACCCAATTCTGTTCTCCGGGATTTTGTAATGCATCATTGACAAGATCATTCCATTCAAAAATATCATTTTCTACATTTGTCAAAACGCATTCGGGATCAGCCATTAACATTGCCGTCCAATGCAGCGCATTTACATAATCGCGACCACCTACTTGAATGAATTTGGCAATATTTGATTTTGTACAAGCATAAAGATTATATCCGTCTTCAGGAGCTTGTAGTACCTTTTTCAATGCAACAATTCCACCGGCACCGGGTTTATTTTCAACGACAAATGTCGCATCTACGTATTTATCCGCTACACTTGAAAATTTGCGAGCTGTTATGTCGATTAATCCGCCCGGACCTGTATAGACAACAATTTTGATAGGTTTGTCGGGAAACTCCGCAGACACAATGCTGAAAAAGAGAAGAGTAAAAAGGAACAATTTTGATAATCTTTTTTTCATGATAGTGTGAGTGTTGATAAAAAGAACTTTGCTAAAGTTTTAAACTTTCGCAAAGTTTAGATTACCAAGTAGTATAGGGATTTTTCAGAAGCATCATATTATAATATTTTGTTTGCCCCGTGACCTCTTCCCCAACAAAATCCGGTTTATCAAATTCTTGTTCTTCACTTTCCAATTCTACTTCTGCTACAACCAATCCATTGTTGACACCATGAAATTCATCCACTTCCCAAACTAATCCACCGTGATCATATTTATATCGGGTTTTTTCAATAAGTGGTTGATCGCAAAGAGAGAGAAGATGATCTGCATCCGGAACGGGGATTTCCGTTTCAAATTCATAACGGCTCATACCGCTTGCACTACCCATTCCCTTAATAGTAAGAACACCTTTTTTTGATCCGTCTTTTTCAACAGTTCGAATTCGGACTGCACGTTCTTTTTCCGGCTGAAGATATCCCTGACGCATGGTGGTTCCGCTCATACCGTCAGGTAGTGAATTTATTAAAAACTTTCTTTCAATTTCGTTAGCCATAATTATTCCTTTTTGTTAGTTCGCTAATGGTTTGTCAATCCAGCCGATAACACGTTTGATTGCTTGGAGGTAGTTAATGTTTTCAAAACCATCAAGTCCAACGTCAGTCATGGTTTTTTTAATGTCATCAAGTTCTGTTGATTCAGAATTAATGGACATGACTTTTGCGCCGTTTATAATCACATTTCCCACTTCGCAAATTGTATCATTCACCATGTAACCATATCGTTCTTTCACAACACTAACGGCTTGCAAATCAGGATGACTTTTTACCATGGCCAGAAATTCATCATGTGTATATTCTTCTTTTTCGAAGTCGGGCATTTCAACTTGGAATGCAGGAAAAATGTCACTTTTCAGGAAATCAACAGAAACAGGGAATTCTGTTTTCGTCAGTGGATTCCACTGCTCCAAATCATCAATAGTCTGCACATAGGTTTTTATATCCATTTTCCCATCACGAATTTTTGTATTGTTGATATCATTCGTCCGTGACATGATATAGATTTCGGGCGAGTGACGAACCCATAGTTTTTCCGGTATTGGCACAGACAATCTTGCCATCCGCTTGGCTTGCTTTATAAAATCCTGTCCGAATGTTCGAAATTCGAATCTAGGTTTGGATATCTCTCCAACTTTGAGTTTTTCTTTTCCCATAATTTCTCCTTTGGTTAAATAGAAATAATGATTAATAGAAATTTAATATGGTTTAAAATTATTATTACGAATTAATTATAAATAAGTGGTTACATAAATAAAACTTCCCAGTGAAGCAATGGAAATTTAACTATCTGCCAACTGTTGTATTGTACCTTCATAAGATTTGCTAATCTTTAATTCAAATCTGAATGGAGTGTTTTCAGTTAAATGGTCCATGATGCGAACCCTGACCACACGATCCTTTTCAGCGCTGATATATCCCTGTATACAATGGCGACCTGCATCCGGACGTGGCCAGTTATCCCGGACAAGAAATTTTCGTTCGATTTCCAGTTTCATTTTTTCCATATTCCAATAAGCACAATAGAAACGAGCAATCCCGGGTAAAATGGCTCAATATCCCCAGGGTAGTTGCCGATTATTTTTCCATAATAAAACCAGAAAACAGCAGTAATGACCGGTATCAACAATGTGGGGATTATTTTGCGGTCATTTAATTTTATATTAGTGAAGGTCATGAGAAAAGGAAGCAGGATGCCCGGTACAATGATGGAACCGATTACATACCACAGCCGAACAATGGAGGGAATACTGATAGCCAGCAATACAGCTATGAAGGCCATGACCACCAGTCCTTTACGGATATATTCCCTTTCATTTCCCCGTTCATCTTTTTGCTGAA
>Ga0208521_1000956_pt1 | contig 16170 bp, 10 predicted proteins | sample ETNtaG_24_FD_185754 | JGI IMG/M metagenome (GOLD analysis project Ga0208521, IMG submission 185754) | Marine microbial and viral communities from oxygen minimum zone, Eastern Pacific Ocean - ETNP201306SV47 (SPAdes) (version 2) | ecosystem: Environmental > Aquatic > Marine > Oceanic ... | reverse complement strand
ACACCGCTCATAATACCTGAAATGTGGGACGGTGCCGCGGGGTGGGCATGAGGCAGCCATGTGTGAAAAGGGATAAAACCTGCCTTGATACCAAACCCCACAAAGAAGAGAAGGAAAAGAGGGAGAGAGGGGTGTTCTTCAAAATAAACAGATAACCCATCAAATGAAAATGCAGCACCCGTTTGCAGAAACGCAAAAATGAACCCTGCCATAATAAACACGAAACCAATATGCATCTGCAGCAGAAAGTTAATTCCGGCTTTAACTGTTTCCTTCTTTTCAGATTCAAAGATTACAAGAAAAAACGAAAAAACCGACATCATTTCCCATACCACCAGAAAAGCGAGCCCGTCACGCAGCATACACACCAGCAGCATGGATATGTGCAGCCAGGCAAGACTGAAATAATGAAGCCCGAACTCAGCGTGGTTCTTTTCGTTGATGTACGGTTTTAGATATCCTTTTGAATAGATGGAGCCCGTCAGCAAGGTGAAATTCAGTACAAGGATGAAGAATGCGCTCAAGCTATCCACCTTGATCTCTAGCGGGCTGCCCCAGAAGTTGATCAGGAGTTCGCGTTCAAAGACCGTTCCATGAATCAGGACGTCAATTGACCAATATCCTGTTATGCAGGCTAATCCAAGTTGTATAAGCAGCACGAGGTTCGACATGCGCCTTTTGGACACGAGAAACACGCATGTTGTCAACACAAGTAAGATTTGAAATATGATTAATAACATGTATATTTCATTCCTGACATAAAATGAAAAAACATCATTTGGCCCGGTCTGACAGCTGGAGAAAACATTCCCAATTTATAATAGAGGTAACTTTGAGATTCAAATTAACTCCCTTTGGGTGGATATGATCCACTACTGATGCCTCTCATTAATTTCAACAACTCTTTAACGATTGTTTTGGGCGGTGGAGGACATCCGGGAATATGACAATTAACCGGTAATACATTGCTGACTCCATCCCTTGTTGCATAGCTTCCCTTATATATACCACCATCAAGTGCACAATCTCCGCATGAAATAACAAGTTTTGGTTCCGGCATTGCAATATATGTTTTTTTCAGGGCAAGTTCCATCTGCCTTGATACTGGCCCTGTTGCGAGTATCACATCAGCGTGTCTTGGGGATGGCACAAAGTCGACACCAAATCTCTGGACATCATAAATGGGATTAGTAAGCATATTACATTCCCATTCACAGGCATTGCAGGAGCCCGCATCTACCTGTCTTATTCTCAGCGACTTGCCAAAGACTTTGTTCATCTTTTTCACCGGTGTAACTGTTTCTATTACTTCATCAGGCGATTTTTGAAAAGATTTAGGGAACTTAATCGCCTTTTTCCTGCTTCTTACATTATTTAAGATTTCTAACCACATTAATGTATTCCTTAATAATTAAAAAGGTAACAAATTATTTATTACATGTCACAACCTGAATAAGAGAGATTAAAGCTCTTATTGCACAGTGGGAAATCCGGTACTATATTGCCGGGTATAGCATAAGGCACTGCCGGCCAGTTGCAGTAAGAAGGAGATCTCAATTTTACCCTGAACGGCTTACCATCCTGGTCAGATTTAACCCAGTAAAACAGAGAGCCTCTGGGGGATTCTGTATAACCAAGGGCAAATGAGTCCGGGGGTATTTCACCTACGTCCACACATATATTTCCATAATAACGTCTTCTCACCAGGGCCCTGATTAAAGAGAGGGAGCATTCTACTTCATCTGCCCTGAGCATCATTCTGGCAAGGGCATCACTTTCTGTACGCGTATATGTCTTAAGATCAAGTTTGTAATAAAAGAGATGTGGATGCGACTTCCTTATGTCATCGCTGAGTCCTGATGCCCTCGCAGCAACGCCGGTAACACCTAACTTTGCTGCTATCTCTTTTGGAAGCCTTCCTGTACCCGTAAGTCTTTCAACATGTATAGCCTGTCCGAGGAGTAACTTAAGAAGGTCTTTGAATTCCTCTTCAACCATATCTATTGTCTCTGAAATTTCAAATTTCTGTAAGAAAACATCTTTTGTTACACCTCCGATCTTATTTATTCCTCTCAGGAATCTGCTTCCCGTCAGTTTCTCGTTGAGTTGCAACAGCTTTTCTTTTATTAATGCCCCCTTTGCCTGTCCCACCATTAGTGCGGTACCTGCGCACATATAACCGATATCTCCTATATGGTTATAAAGCCTTTCAAGTTCGAGAAGAAACGTCCTTATTGCCTTTATTTTCTCTATTGTTTTAATACCTGCCATTCTTTCCACTGCCATACTGTATGCAATTGAATGCGAGAATGACGAAGCCCCCGATACACGTTCGGCAAGCTTTATGCCATCAAAGAAACTCATGCTTTCAAAAAGTTTTTCCGTACCTTTGTGGGTATAGAATAATCGTGGTTCAAGATTAATTATAGTCTCTCCTACAGCGCTGAATCTGAAATGCCCCGGTTCTATAATCCCTGCATGTACCGGCCCAACGGGTATTTCACAAATTCCTTTTCCCTCAACTTTCAGAAAGTCGTGTGGAACTTTTTTAACGACTCCTTCCCCCCATTCTTTCAAATCAGTTTCTGATATCTTCCAGTCTTTCCTGAGTGGATGAGAATCAGCAGGAAACGACTCGTGAAAGACCAGTCTTCGCGGGTCAGGATGTCCTTCAGGAATCAGTCCAAACATATCCCTTATTTCACGCTCATACCAGTGGGCCGCAGGGACACAGTCTGTTATACTCTGATATTTCGGATCATCCTCTTTAATCTTAAAGAACGGGATATAAAAGGTATCTTTGTTTTGCCCGGAAAATACGGCATATACCTTAAAACAATTATCAGTTGCCCTCTCATCTACAGCAAACATGAGACGAAGCATAACCGCACGTTCAGCACACAGCGAAACGCAGTAGGCCCTGAACTCATCACGTTCAACTTCCACATATTCTTCGTTTTCAGTCATTTTATTATCAGTTTCCTGTTATAATCTTTACAGAACTATTCAACATTCCATCTAAAAATCCCGGGATATAGAGGCCAAGCACAAGCATGATGGCAGCCAGCGCGATAATGGCCATGAGGCTCTTCTTATATTCACTCTTTTCCTCACCCTTCTCGATGTCTGTACCGGGCTTGCCAAATGCCATATTCCCGAAATGGTAGAAAATTCCACCGAAGACAATGGCAGCAAATAAAATAAAGAGTGCAAACGTTACCCAGTTTCCATTGTCAATGGCGGCCTTGAGTATAGTAAATTCGCTCAAGAAGACATTAAACGGAGGACATCCTGCAAGAGCCAGTGCCCCAAGTAACATAATAGTACCTGAGACAGGCAATACGACTATTGCGCCCCGGACCCTGTCTATTATCGGAGAATTATATTTAAGCCTTACCCGGCCTGTCGAAAAGAATAGCAGAGTCTTTACAATTGCATGATTCAACAAATGTAATAGAGCACCGTAAACCCCCCAGAAACTCCCGATTCCAATACCGATTGCCATAATGCCGATATGCTCAATACTGGAATATGCAAGCAATCTCTTAAAATTGTTTTGTGTGAGTATAAATGCAGCGGCAATTCCCATTGATACAAGTCCAAAGATCAGGAGGAGATGATTATAATAAGATGTATCCAGAGACATGTTCCCGAGGATTACGATTCTTATGATTCCCAAAAAGGCACACTTACTCAGGACTCCGGAAAGAAGGGCGCTTATTGGTGTTGGCGCCTGGCTGTAGGCGTCCGGCAGCCAGTTATGAATAGGGGCAAGACCCGCCTTTGCCCCATATCCTACAATGATAAAGATAAAGGCCAGCTTCAGGGTTTCGGGATTCATTTCATGTGCTATCCCCCTGAGCTCTGACCATTTCAACGTACCGATAATGCCAAGTCTTGATACCTGGTAAGTACTCTCATAAACAGAGGTAGATGCATAATATATCAGGAATACACCAAGCAACCCAAAGGTAATACTTACCGTACAGAGTATAATATATTTCCATGCAGCTTCCACAGACTCCTTGCTTCTATAAAATCCTACAAGCAGCGAGGTTACAAGAGTTGTAAGCTCTATCGCCATCCAGAAAAAGGCAATATTATTAGAGACAATTGCGAATACCATTGAAAATATGAATAAGTGTAAGAAGGCATAATACTGCCGGAGTTCCGGTATTCCTATCACTCCCTTCTTAAATTCACGTCCCATGTAATCTACGGAATACATTGCGACAACGAATGCAATAAATATCAGTACCATCATAAAATACGAAGATAAGGCATCCATAAAAAACATCTCTCGGAAGAAGTATATGGTCGCTGAATGCGAAGCCGTTATGGGAAATATTGCGGCAATTGCCAGGGCTGCCGCACCGATCAGATTAATGTACTCAATACCTCTCCTGTTCTTTACAAGAAAGCAGAGTGCAGCCGTAATAAGTGGTATGAAAATCAATAAACCTATCATCTTTATCCCTTTAAGTTAGTTAACTGATCCATGTCTGCAACATCAGAAGAAAATTTCTGTTTAATCTGTACCATAAAGACACCCATTATTATCACAATCATAAGCAGGTCGAAGACCACCCCAAGCTCGACGATTGAAGGCATCCCAAAGGTCAGCGAGAAACCTGCCAGAAAAACTCCATTTTCCATAAATAAAAGCCCCAGGATCTGCGCTATAGCACTTCTTCGGGTTATCATTATAAATAAGCCAATCAATATTACTGCAACAGATATCTTGAGGACAAAGCTGGAAAAACCCGTAACAAAGATACCCTTGCCCAGTGAGACGTAGACAATTGCGATTATGATTCCTGAAATAATCAGGGATAAGGAAGTACTTAAATATGTTTCTACTACTTGCACTTTCTTCATCTGGCGGACTATACTCTTTAAGAAAAATGGCAGTAACACGCCTTTTGATGCGAATGTAAGAGTTGATGCCACATAGAGATGGTGTTCCGGATTCTTAACTGCCACAAAAAAGATCAAGAGCGAAAGCAGCCAGGAATTGATCATGTATGCCTTTATCCAGGCTTCAATCTGGCTCAGAGAATTTATAGAAATAGCCGTAATAAGTATTCCAATAGATACAAAATCCATTACGTATAATAAATCCATCCAGTCTTTCATTTTATTTCCCTACCATTATAAGTGTTAAAAGTGCCAATACTGCGAGGACAAATGAACCTCCCACGATTGAAGGAATCTGGAAAACCCTCACCTTTGCTCTTGTTGATTCTACTATGGCCATAAAACCAGCCAGGAAAAGCATCTTTAATAAATATACCCCTGATGACATAATAAGCCCTGTCATTTCGGTATCATGCGCAATTCCCAGAGGAACAAACATATCAACAAAGAGGGTAAATAAAATCATCTGTTTTATATAGTGAGACCATTCTATCAGCGCAAGATACCTTCCCGAATACTCAAGGATCATACCTTCATGAATCATCGTAAGCTCAAGGTGGGTGTCAGGATTATCAACAGGAACCCTGCCGGTATCCGCTATAATGGCGATCAGAAAGGCTAACAGGGCCAGTACATGGGACGGTGAAAGTACAAAACTCTGTGGTTCCGCAATCATTGCTATATTTGTCGAACCTGCCGTTATTGCCACCGTAAATATACAAAGCATGAGCATGGGTTCGACGAGGATTGAGACTATCATCTCCCGGCTACTACCTTCACCTCCAAAGGAAGTCCCTGCGTCAAGGGCAGCCAGAGCTAAAAAGAATCTTCCCAGTGCAAGTATGTAAATTAATGCTATGACATCCCCCATCAAGCCAAATGAAGACTTTGTAGTTATTACGGGAATCATCATGGCAGCAACTATAGTTGAGATAAAGACGATAAATGGTGTGACCTTGAATATCCATGACGTAACACGGGAAAATACCATTTCTTTCTTAAAAAGTCTTATCAGATCATAGTATGGCTGTAATATGCTTGCTCCCACTCTGCCCTGGCAGTTGGCCTTGAGTTTCTTTATAATCCCCTGAACTAATGGAGAGAATATTATTATTATGAGAAATTGTAGATATTCCATCTCAGAACCAGAATAAAAGTAACAATAATAGGGTTATTAGTATGTATCCAAGATAGAGGTGAATAGATCCGGACTGGAGCAGCTTCACCTTTCTTGAGATACTATAGATAAAGTCTGTGATAGGATTATAGAGATACTTGTCAAAAGAAGGTACAATTTCATTAGTGTAACTTATTGATTTTAAAAAAAGGGGCTTCAGGATATATATACTATTTACGTTCCTTATCGGGAGGTATACCTTCTCAAATATCCTCCTGAAAGGATTTGTATGCGCAGTGGCCGTATACTGCATCCTTGGTGTCAGGGATGATATTCCACAGTCCCAGGAATCGCGATATGAAGTTTTACTTTTACCTCCAATGATACGAATCAAAACAACTGCCGCCATGAATATGGCAATCATTGCAACTAATATTGCCAGTGGTGACAGATCTGCAGCGGTCTTGCTCAAGTGTATAACACCCTTACCTGACGGAAACACATATTCGATACCAGCAAGGCTGGAAACCGCAGGAGAAAAAAGTTTTATTGTATGACCGGGGAATATGCCCAATACCAGGCATAGCAGGGCAAGAATAGCCATCCCTACTAACATTGGCAAAGATGATTCTTTTGCACCTGTTGCGTGATGACTCCTGGGCAAACCAAGAAATGGGATGCCGAATGCCTTTACAAAACAGGCAACTGCAAGTGCCCCTGAAAAGGCAAGTGCCGCCCCGCCCAGTGGCGCAGCTACCTTTGCGGTGGCCGACATGGCCTGAAAGTTGGAAAGCAGGGACTGATAGGTAAGCCATTCGCTTACAAAACCATTAAAAAACGGGAGCGCACATATGGAAACCGAACCTATTAAGAAGAAGAATGCCGTATACGGCATCAACTTTATCAATCCCCCCATCTCTTCCAGATTCTTTGTATGTGTAGAATGTACAAGAGATCCTGCACTCAGAAAGAGCAACCCTTTATACACAGCATGATTAAGTGTATGATAAAGTCCGGCAGTCATGGCTATGGCAGAAAGTTTATACAAACCATTACTTGCAAGTACCATTGAGGTCCCGATACCGAGTAAGATAATTCCGATATTTTCCACACTGCAATAAGCAAGAAGACGTTTTATATCACGCTCCACTGTGGCATACATAATCCCAAGTACAGAGGTTACTGCCCCGATTATGATTATGGCAGTACCCCACCATTCCGGTCCCACTCCCAGTATATCTACGACAATCCTCAGGATACCGTATATTCCCACCTTTATCATTACACCCGACATCAGGGAGGAGATATTAGAAGGGGCGGCGGGATGGGCTTCGGGCAGCCATGTGTGCAGAGGAACAATACCGGCCTTAGTGCCAAACCCGATGATGGCAAAGATAAATATGATAGTTTTTACCGCATCTGGAAGGTTACCTGCCGCGGCCTTTATGCCGGCAAAGTCCATATGTCCGGTATGTTTGTAAAGGATCAGGAACAGTGCAATTATGAAAACCACTCCAACATGAGTCATCAGCCCATATATAAAACCTGCCTTTGCAGATTTTTCCTGCGTATCAAAGACTACAAGGAAGTAAGAAACAATGGACATGGTTTCCCAGGATATGAGAAACGTAATAATATTTCCCGATAAGACAACTGCATACATGCTTATGATAAAGATACTGAGCAGGAATCCCAGGATACCTTTATTTGCCATGCCTTTTGTGTATCCAATAGAATAGATTGATACCGAAAACGTAACTACGGATATGACAAGAATGAAGAAACCGGAAATAGTATCCCCCCTGAATACGAATTCAAGGATAGGAGTGGTTGATATCGAAAGGATGCTTACGGGCGGAGAAGACAGCAAAAGCACGCCAAAGATTGCAAAGCATACGGCTCCTGTAGATGTGAGAATATATGCAAAGCCATTCGCTCTCTGATTGAATATAAGAGAGGCAATTGCCCCGGCTAAAAACAATATAATACCTAAATAAAAAAAACTTATCATTTCTTTTGTTGCGGGAAACTCTTATTATAAAAGGTACATGTTGGAAATATTCAAGAGTCGCTAAATCCAGACTGATAGTAAAAAGAAAATGCAAAATTACAAATCCCCCTAAATCCCCATTTACTAAAACCTGACTGAAAGTAGGCGGGGGGATTTAGGGGGATTTGCGACATGCTTACAAGAAGCAATCCAAATAGTAAAACCAGTATCTGTCATTTTATTGAGAGCAACTTGCATTTACTATATGATATATATAAACAAAACCTCGGCTGAAAACAATAGGGTAATACCACTAGAATAGAGCAGGCAAATACACTATAAGCCTATGCCCAATGTTAACTATAGACACTTTTCACCGAATAATAATGCGGAATATACTGAGATTTATCCTTCCCAATATATCCATGAGAATTAAAAAAAGGCGCTCAAAATTCGCTCGCCTTTTTTTTAATAAATGTATTGTGAATAAACTGCATCCGCACTGAAAACTTATTTAACCCAAATCGAGTGATTTGGGTTCTAATAAAATTTGTTCGTATCTTTATTGTATACACCTTCAGTGCTTTTCGCTCTGACTTTTTTAGCTCACTTTTACAGTTTTTTATCTTCCAACCTCTTTCGCTCTGTAGTATCCCTTATTACTCCTTCAATACGAACTGGTTTGCCTGCTTCGTTTCTAACCAAATGAGAGGCACGTCCCATGTAGAAACGCGTGCCATCCTTCCTCTTGCAAAAGGACTCAAAGTTCCTGCAGATCCCCTCTTTTTCAAGTTTCTCGACGAGTTTTCTTCTGTCGTCAGGATCTACATAAATATCCTTTACCTTTGTACCGATCATTTCTTCAGGTGATTCATAGCCAAACATCTCTGCTCCGGCTTGATTAACCCACGTAAATACTCCTTCAACTCCCGGTTCACATTGGTATATACCCTCTTTAAGCGAATTGAGTAATTCACTTTTATGTTCTTCAGACGCTCGCAACTCATCTTCCAGCTTCTTTCGCTCAGTAGTATCCCTTATTGCGCCTTCAATACGAACAGGAACGCCGTCATCATCTTTCACCATGTTGGAAGTACGTTCAGTGTAAAATTTCTCACCGTTTTTCTTTATACAATAGGACGTAAAGTCTTTCCAGACCCCCTCTCTTTCAAGTCTCTCTACTAGTCTTTTCCTATCACCTTGATCTACATAAATATCCTTTACCTTTGTACCGATTATATCTTCCGATGACTCATAACCAAACATCTCTGCTCCGGCTTGATTAACCCACGTAAACACCCCTTCAACTCCCGGTTCGCATTGGTAAATACCGACCTTTAGAGCACCAAATAACTCCCTGTAATTTCTCTCAGAGTCCTCTGTCTCTCTTGTACTTTTGTCCAGAGTCTTTGCCATCATATTGAATGACGTTGCCAGAACCCCGAGCTCATCTTCCCTTTTTATGTTTACCCTTTGGGTTAAATCCCCTGCGGCCATCTTTTCAGTTGCCTCAGTCAGCTCAACTATTGGTTTAGATAGTCGATTGCCGGCAATGTATGCAAAAACCACAATGGGCAATGCAATCCCAAACAGCAATACCACACCAAGAGTATTAAGATTATACGCTACTCCGTAAACTTCAGCCCTGTCGATCTCAGTAACAACACCCCAATTATATTGAGGCAACCAGTACCATACTCCCAATACGGGTATTCCATTATAATCATTATAACCTACCGAATCAGAACCGTTATGCCCTGCTACACACTGTGCAACACCATGGGTTAATTTGCCGGTAATAGGGTCAATCAATTTCAGTTCCAGTGCACTCCTTTTTTTTACAGCACCTTTCTTCATTAAATGTCTGGTAAACCTCGATTCTGAAAGCATGTATCCTTCCTTGTTTACAAGATAAGTCTCGCCTGTCTTTCCGAACTTTTGACTATGCATCTTGTTGCTCAGGGTGCCCATGTGTACCCTTAATGTAAAAACACCAATAATACTATCATCCTCGTTCTTTAAGGGAGTTGAAACAAACATTGTCGGCACCCCTATCTCCTCCTCATCAAACTCATTCACAAGTGAGATTTCAGACGGTATGACACTTGTTGCAAATGTTCTTCCCTGTAAAGCTTGCTTGAAATAATCCTTTTTTGATATATCTCTTCCGGCATTTTCTTCAATTGTTGCAATTGTGACCAATCCTTTTTCATTACATACAAAAGCACTCATGTAGCCGTACTCAACCACAATCATCTCTAAATATCTGAAAGTTTCTGCATACTCCTTATCCTTCCTGGTAAGATTTACGCTATTAGCCATATAAGGGTTATCTGAAATAACCAGGACATCCTTCATCCTTTCACGCATCCAGGTAGACACCAGCACTGCCTGCTTCTTCCCAACAATTTCGAGATTATCCATGATCACAGTCTTAAGATCAGACTGTATTCTTGGATAAGCAATAATCCTTAGCGAAATAAAAGGTAGTAAAGTAAAGAATATCAGCATCAATATGATATTAGTCTTAATCGATATCTTCATTTATTTTTCTCCGCAATATACTATTATCCATAATTATTTAACTAATTCCGAAAGTGTTTTGTTATTTAGCGATTATGTAGTACCTTCCTATCAGGATAGCAATTTGTAAATCCTGTTCGAGATGCATACTTACAAACGATAAATAGACTTGAAAAGCCCCGGACTTTTTTGACTCCCATATTCTATGGCCTGAGGATTGTATCCTAATCTATTTTAATTAGCAATTATCAAATTTTTTCATTATTTAATTACTTCCTGTTGAACTTTTAGAGTCAATGTTAGTCGCGAATATAGCCTATTCTTCTTTAATATAAAATCTACACACTGTCTCCAATTTCGATTTAGATCAGTTAGCTGGCTTCTTCTTGATAAAAAAAGGCGCTCATAATGAGCGCCTTTTTTAAACTTGTTTAATAATTTAATTCTTTTAATTCGACTTCCTTTTGCTGCCTGCAAGAAGAAGGAGATGCTGGCTTATAACCTCTGCAGCTACCTTCACCCTGGTTACCTGTTTTCTTCGTAATCTAACTCCTCCGCACTAGCTGTACTTTTGCTTGTATAATGAGAAACCGGCTTTCCAATTTCAGCAAGTACTTTTTCTATGGCAGCCGCTCTGCGCATACTCCTCGCTTCACTTTGTACATTTCCAAGTTCCTGTAACATAGGCGACTGTCCCCACCACCACATGATGTCCTGCTGAACGTGTGCATAACCTTTATATCCCTGAAGCTTATACCAGAACCACATCTTGGCATAAGACGTCTCTATATGTGTGGGGTTTCCATCTCCCTGATAAAACATGGCATAGACACCAAGGATAGGCCCGATGACGGGTATCTTACCTCCGGTTGACTTGAACGCATTCCAGACTCCTTCTCCGAGAAGTTCTGCAGGTAATACATCGGCAAGCCAGTCACCGCCCGGATAGATATCACGTTCTGCAGGTGATGGATAAAGCATGTCGTCTGCAATAAGATCATCTATGACCTTTTGTGCCTGATCCGTCAGCTTATTTGCCTGAAACATGTAATCGTCCATTTGTGTAAGCCAACCTGCTGCAAAACGTGGACTATGGCAATTACTGCACATCTCTATCCATTTGTCTCTCTTGTCCAGGTTTTCATCAGAATAGATGTCTATCTTGGGAGGTATAATCTTTATCCCGTAAGGATAATCCTTTAGAGAAGATTCATACTCGATGTTTGAAGGAGGAACCGTACCCATTCTCCATATACCCTTTGAAACGAAATTGTGCGTGAAAGTTCCACCACCCTGGTACATGTGGCAGAACTGACAGGTCGGTGTGCGATATTCCTCACCAACCATAACATGCGCAAGTGGTTTATCAAAGTTGTAGTGTTCCTCTTCCAGCTCATAAATAATCCCGTGTTTTGATTCACTGTATGACTCTGCATCCGGATGATCAGGTCCCATGTGACAAGACATACATGCCTGGGGTCTTCTTGCCTCAGCTGCAGAGAACGAATGCCTTGTATGGCATGGATCACATTTATCTGTAGCGCCGTGGCACATGTCACAGCCCGCATTACCTGCCATCAACCCTCTCCTGTAAGACTCCTGATACCAGGGCACCAAAACATTTGATTCAAGTGTCTGAATGTGATTAGGCCTGCCGTGGTTCTTCTCACTGGCAAACTCAGTAACCTGTCTCGCATGGCATTCGCTGCAATCGCCTGCTGTGGGCAGTCTGATCTGCTTTTTCTCCGTATCGACATGACAGTCGAAACAATCTACCACCGAAATTTCTTTCCCTATGCTATCCTCTATAATCTTGGTCTTACGCGCAATTATAGGCGTCTTCCTTGGATTGTAATGAGCAGAGGTTTTCCAATCTTCGATAGCTCCCGTATTTATAGTTTCATGACACCTAATGCACAAGTCTCTGCGTTCCTTCTCGATGAATATAGAATGGTCAAAACGGGTAGGTGGCTCATAGTGTCTCCCCGGATACATATACATATGCATAAATGGTGGTTTGTAATGGTCTTTAAACAGTCCTGAACCCTCTTTTAGACCAACATTATCTGCGAAAACGCCTTTATACCAATCAGGAAATCCTTCGTAAATGTCTACCTTTCGTGGTACGTACGGCTTCTTCTCCTCTTCATGTGCCTGGGCAACTCCGGAAAAAAGAACGGCCATAGCGAGCAGGCATGCGCTTAAGAAAAACCGTAGGTTTTTTATATTGTTCATAACACACATTCTCCTTAATTAATTAATTTAAAAAAAGCAATACGGTTGATTTTATTCCCCATGCCCATGCCCTTCTTTTTGTTCGGCAAGGGATTTTACAAAATGTACCAAACTCCAGCGATCCTCGTCTGAAAGTTCATTGGCAAATGATGGCATTGGTGTGCCGTTCATGCCAGTTGAAAACCTCAGATAAATATCATGATTTGTAGCACCACCCTTAAATTTGCTTGCCCTTGTAAAATCATAGGCTTGTATAGGAATCTCCCATTCGTCTGCCAGATCGTAACTGCTGGGTCCATCCCCGTGTCCGTTTTCTCCGTGGCACTTCCAGCATTCTTTCTGCTCATAAAGCTCTTTGCCCCTCGCAATACTCTGTTGACTCGAGGGAACCTCCCTGCCAATGGCTATAGGAGATTCTGGCTCTCTGTATTGCCATGCCTCCGAAAAGCTCTTTAAAACGGGAAGCATTGATTTGATTTGATCTAATTCAAGTATATCCCACGGTATCATGGAAGTTCCGTGGATCCCGACAGAAATTACATGAATAAGATCTGCATCGGTTGGCAAAGAACCGGTAGCATTGGTTCTTATCTTGTATTGGCCTTTGGTGAAATCCCTGGGTTTGGGGTAAAGGGCATGTGCCAGTTCGCCATATCCATCACCTTCCTCCCCATGACATACTGCACAGTATTTATCGTAAACGTCCTTGCCCTTCTTGAATTCTGCCTCAGAAACAGGTTTGAGCTTACCTTCCGCCATTACCATACTACCAAGGCATGTTGTAGTCACAAAAACAGCAATGATTATACCTGATAGAATATTCCTCCAGCACAGATTGATACTCTTACTGACCTCCTTCTTTCTACCTGTATATCCCATACATCATTCCTCCCTAAAACTTTTTAAAAAACTTACATCATTAATAAATTGTAATACACACACCCTCACTTTTACAAACCTTAACAAATGCATCAAATTCCTTTCCTGCCTGTATTGTATATTGTATGAGAATGCAAGAAACAATCAAGACTTATTCAGCTCATTTTAGTACCGTATTTAACTTCTATAAAAAACTTAAACATAAAGCTGATTGACACCTTTTATTAGCTATCATGATACCAGCACCATTCAAAAAGCAAAACAACTTTTTTAATTTTCAAGCATACATCTAAGTATTGATAAACATTGAAGATAGAAAATATTTACAAATTATTGGATTTTAATCTTATATTTTATATTTTAAATACCTGAAAATACCAGACAAATTGTCAATCTCAAATCGGAAAGTGTATTCTGTATTCTTAAACGAAATATTGCCTCCTTCACTTTTAAACTTTTCCTTGCATCTTTGCAAGTCAAAATTTATAGCAACAAACTAGCTGTTTGTCTATAGTGCAAAGACTCTATTTTAGCAAAAACAAGGATTTACATTAAAGTAATCGGGTTATGTACTTTGCTTTGCTTCTGGATAAATATTTTACTGCTTGCAGTTAATACTTATACAGGAAAAACAAGGCTATCCGAGTCATCAATAACGTAGTTGTCTCTTCTGAATGAAGATCTATTTCGCTTTGTGGCCTGGCAAACTAACACTACTATATACCAGGAGTTTTCTGAAATGCGGGAATGCAAAAAGAACAACTTGAAAAGAATTCATTTCTGAAATGAATTCTTTATTATAAATCTTATTTATCTACTTATTATCTCTTTCTATTAGTATAAATACCAAACGTTACTTAAAAATAAACAGCACTGCTATTATTTTTGTTTCTTTTTAAGCTTGGCATTTTCCAACTTAAGTTTCTGTACTTCTTCCTGTAGATGTTTTCTTTCAGATAATAATTTAACCCTTGCCTCTGTAAGTTTCTTGTTTAAATATTTTGTTTTTATATCTTGTTCCTTCAAAGCTTCAGCAACCTTCTCAGCTTCCACTTTTTGACTTGAAGCGTCTTCAATAATCTTGGCAAACTCCTCTGCCGAACCAAAAGCCTTCTGAACCCTTCTTTCCATTTGCTCTTTGAAAGTCTGCTCTCTCATATAACCCGCATCCCTCGTGGTTTGGTATCTTTTTACCATTTTCATTGTAAACCCGACATTCAAAAACAACAGTATCAGAATAATGGTCTTCGCATTTACCGAAAGACCCTTAGAATTTCCATTACCCATAATTTCCTACTCCTTGCTAGTTAATGTGGTATTGTTTGAACTACCAGGCCAAGCTTCTTATAAATTTGCGTATACACCTTCAACTCTTTTCACTTTGTTGTTTTCTTAGTAGCAGATTTCTTTTGCGCATTCTTTTGCGCATCTTCCTGTTCCTTTCGCTCGGTTATATCCCTGATCATACCTTGAATAAGAGTTGGCTTACCGTCTGCATTATGCACCATATTAGAAGTACGTTCAGTGTAAAATTTCTCGCCGTTTTTCTTTATACAATATGAAACAAAGTCCTTCCAGACTCCATCTTTTTCCAGCTTCTCTACGAGCCTTTTCCTATCACCTTGATCTACATAAATATCCTTTACTTTTGTCCCGACCATCTCTTCCGGCGATTCATAGCCGAAAATTTCCGCTGCAGCATGATTTACCCATGTAAACTTACCTTCAACTCCGGGTTCACATTGATAAATACCGGCCCTGAGAGAATCAAACAATTCTCTGTAATGATTCTCAGATTCAGCCGTCTCCTTCATCTTTTTACCCAGAGTTTGCGACATCGTGTTGAAAGATAATGCCAACTCTCCGATTTCGTCGCTAATTAAAGGTTTATTCATTTTTTTCACATCCACGCTTTGAGATAAATCCCCTGATGCCATCTTTTTGGTTATTGCGGTCAGCTCAAGTATCGGCCTGGAGAATCTTCCACCAACCAGATATGCAACTAACAAAATTGGAAATGCTATTGCCAGCAACAACGCGATGACTATGTTTTTTAGATTGTAAGCGGCTCCATAAGCCTCGTTCTTATCTATTTCTGTAATAACACCCCAATTGTATTCAGGTAACCATTGCCACACTCCAAGCACAGACACTCCCCCGTAATCTTTATAACCTTTCGCATCAGAGCCGGATTCGCCTGCAATACATTGCCTGACACCCGCGGTTAATTTACCCGTCTCCGGATTAAGCAACTGCATTTCCAAGGCGCTTCTCGTTTTTACCTTTCCTATCTTTTTCAGGTGTTTGGAGAATCTCGACTCTGTAAGCATGTATCCTTCCTTGTTAACAAGATAAGTCTCTCCTGTATCACCAAATTTGTAGCTTTGCATTAAATTGCTGAGGATGCCCACATGAACTCTCAATGTAACAGTACCAACTATCACATCATCCTTGTCCTTTAATGGCGTTGATATGAACATGGTTGGCACCCCAACCTCTTTCTCCTCAA
>Ga0208521_1000951_pt1 | contig 16226 bp, 8 predicted proteins | sample ETNtaG_24_FD_185754 | JGI IMG/M metagenome (GOLD analysis project Ga0208521, IMG submission 185754) | Marine microbial and viral communities from oxygen minimum zone, Eastern Pacific Ocean - ETNP201306SV47 (SPAdes) (version 2) | ecosystem: Environmental > Aquatic > Marine > Oceanic ... | reverse complement strand
AAATGGTCCATTTTGATAGGGATTTGGTATTAAGTAATATTTCAAAGGCACCTAGAGAATTTACCCTAAGAGCAAGAAATCCTAAACGAGATTTAAAAATTGGGGGGAATCATATTGTTTTCAGTGCCATTGGTGGCCCAGCTTTTTGCAGTGATCTCGATAGAGGAAGGCGGAGGGGCACTTTTGAGGATCTATGCAACTATATGAAGATCATTCAAAGCCTTAATATTATTCATCAAGAAGGCGGTATGGCATTTGAAACTATTGAATTACCGTCAGCAACAAGACACCTTGATTTTTATTTAGCCCAATTTCAATTATTGGACAAAAACTGTCAGTCATCCTCCATGGGGAAAGTTAGAACTAAGGATTGCATTGATATGCACCGCATTGCCTTTGATTGTAATAGAGAGGAACTGCTAGAAAATCCATCTGTTATGGGAATTATTAATACAAATTCTCCGATGCAGCTGGATATACCAATGTCAGAAGCAACCATTGAGCTTGCAAGAGCAGGACAGGCAGTTTGTGTAACCCCATTTACTCTATCTGGGGCTATGGCTCCAATTAAGCAAGCTGGAACACTGGTACAGCAAAATGCAGAGATTTTGGCGGTGGTAACCTTAACTCAGTTAGTTAGATCAGGTGCTCCCATTATTTACGGTTCATTTTCTACCAATGTTGACATGAGAACAGGATCCCCTGCCTTTGGTACACCCGAATATATTAGATCCACGATTGCTGGTGGACAACTTGCCAGATTCTATGGTTTTCCATACCGAAGTAGCAACACCAATGCTTCCAATTCTGTTGATGCACAAGCTATTTATGAAAGTGGAATGTCATTGTGGGCAACCATTATGAGTCATGCAAATTTAGTGAATCATGCTGCAGGGTGGCTTGAAGGGGGTTTAACAGCTTCTTTTGAAAAATTGATCATTGATGCAGAAATGCTGCAGACAATTTCTGAGTCTTTGAAACCCATTGAGGTAAACTCTTACAATCTAGGAGTGGAAACCATTGAGAGTGTCGGTCCTGGTGGACATTTTTTTGACACCGATCAAACCATGAAAAACTATTCAACCGAATTTTACACTCCGATAATTTCTGACTGGGAAAATTTTGAAAATTGGAAAAAGAATGGATCCATCACCACACTTGAACGAGCCAATAAGACATGGAAGACTTTGTTGAAGCACTACGAACAGCCAACCCTAGATCCATCTGTCAACGAAGCTCTAATAGCCTTTGTGGCAAAAAGAAAAGAGGAAATCAATAATCCGTAATAACTGAATTCTGGTGCCCAGGGCCGGACTCGAACCGGCACGTCCTTTCGGACAACGGATTTTAAGTCCGTAGCGTCTACCAATTCCGCCACCCGGGCCCAAAATTCTTGGAGGCAAGGATCGGAATCGAACCGACGTCCACGGCTTTGCAGGCCGCTGCATAACCACTCTGCCACCTTGCCACATAAAAAACAGATAAATTATACCTTTTCAATAATATTTTCGCTTGCAATCTACAGCATCCTAATGAAATAAGACATCATTTTTATAGACATCTACTTTAAATATTTCTAGAGTAATGAGTCCCAATCATTAATTCAGTTAGAAACATGAAAAAATTAACACTGCTCTTATGTATAGTTATTTTTTGCACCGGTTCTACAAACATGGTCAATGCTATGAATCCTTTCTTTACAGACTATACAACTCCCTATCAGATCCCTCCATTTGAAAAAATAAAGATGGAACATTATCAACCAGCATTCGAACAAGGTATGAAAGAACATATCGATGAAATTGATGCAATTGCCAATAATAAAGCCACACCTACCTTTGAAAACACCATCGTTGCCATGGAAAGAAGTGGCAAGACCCTGGATAAGGTTGCTGATGTATTTTTCAATCTGCTTGGATCAAACACAAATGATGAAATGGATAGTCTCGCTCAACTCATCAGTCCTCAACTCTCCGCCCATAGCGATAAAATTTTACTTAACAAGAAACTCTTTCAAAGGATAAAAAGCATTTATGAAAAAAGATACAGTTCATGGTCTCATTCATTCCAAAAAAAGTTAAGCCCTGAGCAAAGGAGATTGGTAGAAGAAACTCATAAGGATTTTGTTCGTGCTGGGGTGGAGTTGGATGAAGAATCCATGAAAAGCTTGACTGAAATCAATCAGAAAATAGCTACCCTCTCGGTGCAGTTTGACCAGAACTTGTTGAAAGAAACAAACGAAGGATTCAGTTTGATCATTAAGAATGAAAACCAATTGAGTGGATTGCCAGAAGACGTGATTGATCAAGCATCAAAATTGGCTGACTCGGAGGGCAACACGGGTTATTGGAAATTTAAACCAAATAGAGCCAGTATGTATCCATTTCTAACCTATTCCACACAGAGAAATTTAAGAGAAAAACTCTACAATGCATACATTAAGAGAGGTGATAACGACAACACACGAGACAACAAAAATATTGCCATGCAAATGGCAGCCCTTCGCATTGAAAAAGCTCATCTGCTTGGATACAACAATCATGCCGATTTTATACTTGAAAATACCATGGCAAAAAATACAAAAAGAGTTAATGATCTTCTTGAACAAGTCTGGGAACCAGGACTCACTAGGGCAAAGAAAGAAGTGCAAGAGATGCAGGAATTGATCAGTGCAGAAGGAAATAACTTTGAACTTGGGGCTTGGGATTGGTGGCATTATTCAGAAAAAATAAGGCAAGAAAAGTATGATTTTACCGAAGCTGAAGTCAAACCGTATTTTAGTGAAAGAAAAGTACTTCAGGGAGCTTTTGATGTTGCCAATAAACTTTTTCAAATAAGCTTTACTGAAAGATTTGATTTCCCAAAATATCGAGAGAACATCCGTTCATTTGAAGTCAAAAATGAACAGGGTGATACCATCGGAATTTTCTATACTGATTACACCATCAGGCCCAATAAAGGCGGGGGAGCCTGGATGAACACTTTTAGGAGTCAGAGTACATTTGACGGTGTCCAAATACCAATAGTGGTTAATGTTTGCAATTTTCCTCCTGAAAACAAAGACGGCTTTGCCTTGCTTTCCTTTGAACAAGCATCAACATTATTCCATGAGTTCGGACACGCGCTTCATGGATTATTGTCCAGTGCGACCTATCCGAGTCTCTCAGGCACAAGAGTAGCAAGAGATTATGTGGAATTCCCTTCACAACTCATGGAAAACTGGGCCATAGAACCAAGTGTCATTAAGTCTTACGCAAGACACTACCAGACGAATGAACCAATTCCTTTGGAATTACTTGATAAGATTTCCAAGGCATCTTTGTTTAATCAGGGATTCGCTACCACTGAATACTTGGCAGCTTCCTACCTTGATATGGCCTGGCATACCCTGGAAGAACCTATTGAGGACGCTAATTTATTTGAAGCTGAGATCCTTCAAGATTTAGGTCTCATTCCTGAAATAACTAGCCGCTATAGAAGTACCTATTTTGCTCATATTTTTGCAGGAGGATATTCATCAGGCTATTACAGTTATCTTTGGACTGAAGTACTCGATGCAGATGCATTTGAATTATTCAAAGAAAAAGGATTGTTTGATCCAGAGACTGCCAACAAATTAAAAACTCTTATTTATTCATCAGGAAACACTAAAGATTTAATGGATCAATACAGAGCATTCAGGGGATCTGACCCAGAGATTGAACCCTTACTTAAACGAAGAGGTTTAATAAATTAGTCCCTGTTCAAAGAAAGAGATCAATCGGTTTTAATGTTGATGATCTCAAGATTTGGATCTGCCAGGATATCTTTTTCTTTGAATGGCAGTTTCACCCATTTCTTTTGAGAATAGAGTTCTGTTTGGTCCTGAAAATGAGGATTGTCAGGATCAGAGGACTGTGAATAACTGAGAATTCCCTCTGCCACAACACCTTCCTCATCCCAAGTCACCGTTTGCAGGTAGCTGTTGCCGTGGATTATTTCTGACCAACCTTCGCCTTTGGTTAATTTAGCACGCATTGCACTGAAATTACCTGCATCAAAACCACCGCCAAAAAGGGGTATTTTTTTACCATTCCTGATCTCGTACTGGATATCTCCCCATTTGGCATTAAGTGGAAGGAGATTGTCATCAAATACATCCACCGCATAATCCAGTGATTTAATTAATTCCAAGCGAGTTCCTGGATCTTGTATATGCAGCCCCCTTGGGGTATCTAGTGGTTTTTGTGGATCAAACGGTTCAATATATAGGTTAGAAATTCTCTGAGCTTTTTGCCAAAAAAGAAAAAATACCTGATTGCCAATACTTTCTATGTTAGTTTTCTTATCCCATTGAGCCAAAACTTCACATGCACGCGAGGCCTTGTTTGTCAATTCTTCTGGATAAACCCGACACATAGCCAAAAGATCGTCTAAAAACCACTCTCCGGCCAAATTTCGAGCCGCTAGTGCCACATCCTGTAGGTTTTTCAGTGAAAACAAGGGATTATCATCTAAACCATCGGTTCCATTGATTCGTTCTTGAATTTGCAATAATGCCAATTGAGTCCTCAGTGAAACCTGATATTCCTCACCTCCCATTACTTTTAAATAGCCAGTCATGGGGTTCTCTAAATTAGCCAACCAATAACTATCATTGCTATTACTTGCATAGTGGTTGGTCCTTATCGAAGCCAACTGTCCTCCAGGAATCAAACCTTCTTGAGGGGACTCTGGATCCACGATCCAGTCGCATTCTGAACGATTACCAGCTAACACCGGAATTCCCAATGGATTTCTCATCAGATTAACCGATACTCTGTTGATTAATTGGCCGGTCGTACTGGGTTGGCAATCCTGCAATTGCTGATCTGTGAGATAAGGAACCGTTGAATAGTCTCCGTAGAATGCCTCTCCCTGATCGTTTACTGCAATGGTGTTGATAAAACTTAATCCTAAATTATTTCTAATTGTGTCTATAAATTGATCGAAGCTTTTCGCAGTTAGCATGCCAACAATAGTGCTTCCTATTCTTTGGTTATCCATGGCAACGTCACGGATTGCAAAAACTTTGCCATCTCGATTTGGCCAACCGGTCAAATTTTCATCGCCTAACAACACTCCTGCATCAAGAAGCAAACCAAAGCGACTGAAATGCAATTCTATTGTTTCTGTGGATATCGAATCATCGTTCTCTTTAACTTCTATCTCTACCGGGAAAGATTTTATTTTGGTTCTCTTTTGATTATAGGTATAGATTTTCCGATCTTGGTCATTCAAATCCAGCTCGTATAAGGTGAATCGATTTGCATTGGACACCGTATGAGTCCAAGCGAATTTCTCGGTAAAACCAACATTGATCAAGGGGCTTCCAAGAATAGTGATCCCCATAACATTAATCTCTTCAGGAATAGTCATATGTACCTGATAAAACCGTCTTTGCCCTCTCCAAGGATAATGTGGATTCCCCAAAAGCATCGCTTGCCCTGTTTGAGTGACTTCACTGCCTAATGCATAAGAGTTGCTACCCATTGATTCAGACAATGCAAACGATTCTAGATTCAAGGCTGATTGTTCGTTGTCTTCTTCTATACCCAATGCAAGAACCGCATTAGCAATCCGAGGATCTGAGAAAGAGGCAAGCAGCGTAATGTAGACAGACATTCTAGCAACATCATAGAGATCAATAGGTCTTAACCATTCAGCATTAATACACGATTGATGTATCCCTTGAGGAATATTGTCAAGATAGTGATTATATCCTGCAGCGTAGCCTTCTGAGACCTCCACCATTCTCTTATCTGCATGCAACAAGTTAACACGAATGGTTGATTTTTTTCCAAAAAACTTTATCAAGGCATCACTAGCAAGGTTTTGATTGGATCTGCCAAAATATTTTGACATTTCACCATTGACTCTCACGACATGTTTAGCAAGCTCACAAAAATTATCGCTGGTAAATTGATAAGCATATCCAAAACCCAGATCTCCCCAATCTTCTGCCAATATGTGAGGTATACCATAGGAAGTGACTCGGATAGTTGCCTCGTAATCTCTACCTCCCAACCAACTGCAAGAGACAACAAAAAGAAAAGGAATAATTACCAATAAGATTCGTAAATTCTTAGATAAATTTCTTGTCATAGTTACAGTTTAAAAACTGTCTCTAAAGAGTCAATAGTGTTTTTAATTTATTAGAATAAAAAACGCCCGGTTATACACCGGGCGTCTTTATTTAATCACTACCTTATAATCAACAATTAGAAATTTTTTCTAATATTTACACCAATAGTTCGAGGTTGATTGGTCCTAAAGGCTAGTCGAGCACGACCACCACGTTCACGATCAAAGGACAAGTGTGCATTCTCATCGGTAGCATTATTGATATACAATGCAGCATCCCAACCTGAAGCTACTTCAACCCCTACTCTAATATTAAAGATTGTATATGAGGGTAACACTAAATCTAAGCTAGTGATGTCTGCACCTGATGCTCCTCCAAATACTAATCCTGAAGCAAAATCACCAGCACCATAAAGTTGGTCAGTTGGTTGTGTAATACGATCACCAATATGGTGAACTGTTGCTGAAGCATAAGCATCACCAAGTGCTATTGGAAATACATAAGTGGCTGTTGCTGCCAATTGAATCTCTGGCACAGAAGCTAAACGGTTACCATCTTGGAGTCCTCCCAAAACTGAACCCGTTGCATCCATAACAGTAGATTTAAATTCAGCGTTCACAGCACTTCCTGATATTGAGAATGTTAGATAGTCAGTAGGTTGTGAAACATATTCAACCTCAACTCCACTAGTTTTAGAGTCAGGAACATTAAAGGAAATTCTTGATGAACATGAACCGGCATCCAATGTGGCTTGAAGATTCTCGATGTCTGCGTAAAAAACTGCGGCATTCAATGTGGCTCCATTGGCCAAACGTGATTTTACACCGATCTCGTAATTCCACATAGTTTCATCATCATATGCCTGATAACTGCCAAAGATTAATTTATCTTCAGGAGTACACATGTTGGCATTGAGAGGATCGTTCACCCCTCCAAGTCTGACTCCTTGTGAAATCTGTGCATTCAATGTGACATCATCATTCATGTCATAGCGAAGAAGAACCCTGGGTGCAAATCCGCTTGATGTGGTTTCATTTACTGTGCCTGAATCACCATTAGCAAACAATCCACCTGATGTAATCACTCTGCTCTCATCAAGATCGTAGTAACGTCCCCCAAAAGTCAATTGTAACTGATCACTCAGATCATAGGTTGCTTCTCCAAACAGAGCAATTTGCTGAATATCATATGGGAGATCTGAGTTAAATGGTGAATCTAGATTTGAATAACCATTAGCAACAGCTGCAGAAGTACCTGCACCTAAAGTATGGTCTGTCCAAACTGCGGACCCTGGAGTAGGAAGACGCTGTGCGTACTCTCTCTGCATATCTGAATAAAAGAAACCCACTAACCATTGCAATGGTCCGTCTGTATTTGAAGCAAAACGAAGTTCTGCAGTAGTTTGCTCTAATGCTGTGGTATCCCTAAGATTCGATGGAAGGGTATACATCTCAGCATCATATCCTATATCATGCCATACACTACTGGTTAGAGCAGTTGCATCACGGCTAACAAGAATATCCCGTTCCATATAGCTACCCACGAAAGTCATATCATAGCCATCAAAGCCAGACTCAACAACAACATCTGCCAAAGTCGTTTCATCCGAGTAACCTTCCTGCTGTAATAAATGTTGCTGGCGTGGCTTGGATATTTTTGCAGTTCTAGTTGTAGTGAATGGATTGGCAAATAAGTTGAATTCCTCTTGTCGATTGTAGCCATCATATTCAGTCTCCTGAAAAATAATTCGAGGAGTAATTGTTAAAGTATCACTCGGTGAGAAGGTCGCTGAAATACGAGCACCATCTCGTGATCCCTCGTTAACGTCTGCGTTAAATGTACCACCTTCTCCGGTGGCATCGATGTAACCCCCATATTCAGTTGAATAGACAACCGCTCGCACGGCACCTCCATTACCTAGGGGAGTATTTACCATAGCCTTGATGTGCCCACCATTTGAACCTTGGGTGATGGTGTTAAGATCTAGAGACAATTCAGCTTCGAACTCATCAACATTGGGTTGATTGGTTATGTAACGAACCGTTCCACCAATTGATCCAGAGCCAAAAAGAGTTCCTTGTGGGCCACGTAGGGTTTCAACTCGATTAAGATCATACAGATCAAAATCTGGCGTAAATAGGGACAATGAAATTACGGATTCATCCATGTAAACACCAACCTGTTCTTTAACACCAGGTTGGTCTCGTACTATCTGTCCAGCAGAAAGACCTCGAATTCCCACTTGGCTTTGTCCTGGTCCTAGGTTTTGTACTGCCAAACCAGCTACATTTCTAGCTAAGTCTTCAAAACTCACGGCACCGGTACGTTGGATCGTTTCTGCAGTTTGTGCATTAATAGAAAAAGGCACGTCTTGGATAGTCGAATCCCTCTTCGTTGCAGTAACTACAATTTCCTCAATAGCTGCCCAAGGAGTGTTGTATGTAAAAATTCCTGCAGCAATGAAAGCTGCAATGAAAAATATTTTTTAATTTCATAATTGTCCCTCTATAAGTCAATTAAACCAGTTAATAAAAGCTAAGCCTACCATAGTCTGTAACCCACATAAAACAAGGACTTGGTTTTTTTTGAAGATTGTTACACCTTTTGTTGCTATAAAACCACTAATGGTGGTGTTTAATTAAGATATTACTTGGAAATTAGCTTTTTTCAGTGACGGAGAAGACCAATATTCCTGCAAAATAAGTAGCGGAGACTTTCGCTTCTTTTAATTCTCGGCTAACTGGATTGCCTAAGGTGCTATCAAGCAAGACAAAATCTGCCCATTTACCTACACTAATACTGCCAAGTTCCTCTCCCCATCCTGATAAATTTGCTCCAGATTGTGTATAAGCAGATAAAGCTTGCTCAAAAGTTACTGTCTGATCTGGGTACCAAGTCCCGTCAAATAAACCACTTGGGCTTTCGCGAAAAACAGCATCTGCGATATGTGCAAGAGGAGAAAATGGTGAGGTTGCAAAATCACTACTGAAAGCTAGTTGGGTTCCAGATCTTAAAAAATCTCCCCAAACATAGGCGTTCTTTTCACGCTCTTCACCGACTCTCTCAGTGATATATTTCCCAATGACTCCAGTACCATGATTGGGTTGCATGGATGCTGTCACGTTTAATGCTTTGAATCTTGGCAGATCGTTGGGATCAATAATTTCGATATGCTCAATGCGATTTGCATACTCTCTGTTACCAGAGGTCTCAAATGCATTTAAAGCCATTCTTACAGCTCGATCACCGATCGCATGTATAGCTACTGGGAAACCTAACCCATTAGCTCTCTTGACGAGAGCATTAATTTCTTCTTGAGTATAAAAAGGTTCACCGAATAAATCAGGGCGATCAGAGTAAGGTTCTAGCATTGCCGCCGTATGGGTTGAGAGCACACCATCCATTACATATTTTATAAAGCCAAATTCAACCATTGGACCTTTATTAGGATCATTGAATTTATATTTATTTCTGAGTTTTTTAATTTGAGCTTTATCAGAAGTGCTGTCCTGTCCTGCGTCGAACTTAGAGTGCTCTCCATAAAATGTCCTGACATAAAGTTTACCCTCTTCTGCCAATTCTAAATATTTTTCTAACTCAATCTTGCTGGACATATCGTGAACACTTGTTATTCCAAGTGAAGTAGCAAAGTTGAGAACTTGTGATATTTGTTTCCTTGCCTTGTCAGAATCTCTTACATAAGTTTCATCTCTCCAAACAAGATCCATAGCGCTTTCAAGCAATATTCCATTGGGTTTTCCAGTGTCTTCATCAAGCATTATTTGTCCACCGACTGGAACAACTGAATTAGCTGTGATGTTGGCTTTCTCGATGGCTAAAGTATTTACCCACATACTGTGGCCATCAATATCAGATAGTGCCACTGGATTATGGGGAGAGACTTCATCTAATTCCCAACGGGTAGGCAAACCCTTTTGTTCAAGAGTGTAATCCCAGCGACCACCTAACAACCACTCACCTGGTTCCATTGTCCTGACTTTTTCTGCAATCATATCCAACCACACCGATTTTTCTTTGACACCAGTCAAGTTAATCCCGGCAACAATCTTTCCACCCGAAGATAAGTGAGTGTGGCTGTCTATGAACCCAGGTAAAACACTCAGCCCTTGTGCATCAATGTGTTGGGTATTTTTTTTTCCTAAGCTCTGAATCTCTTGATTGGTTCCAATAGCAATAAATTTTCCTTTATTGACAGCAAAAGCTTGAGCCAATGGAGACTCCGGGTCTGAGGTTCTGATATCAGCATTGTAAACAATCAAATCAGGTCCAATGTTTGCAGCTTTTTTATTACCTTCTAAATAGATTGAAAACACTACAAGAAGCATGCACACAATGATAATAATGATAGGGATTTTCTTTGATCTTTGCTGCATACCTAAACGTTGATCGAAAATAATAAAAATGAATGAAAAGGATCGACTATAAAATATACATTGACCAATGAACCAGGTACTTTCATCTACGTGCCAATAATAACGCTATGTAATTGGTGGTGAAATATGTGGGATAGTATTTTCACTGGCCCAATTATTGACAGCCTCAATATCTGAGGTTGAAATGTCTCGTAATTCAGCCTGTAAATTGGTCCATGCATCTTGAAGGTCTCTCAGTCGATCAAGTGCACCTGTTGCGATTGGTGGACCTGCATCGTCAATTACATCCAGTAGATGACGCACCTGTTTGACTAGCTTACCCGGAAGATTATCTTCATCTTCGTAAGTCTCGTAATCAACCTGCAAAACCTCTCTTTCCCATGTAGATAGACGATCGATCGCACTCTGGCCAGAATCCTGAAGCAACTCTGCGTCTGGGAAGTCAGTCATCAAAGCCTTGATTTGGGTTCTTGACTTTCGAATGGAGGTTAGACTGTCAAGCAACTCGTTCATCAACGCTGTTATCTCAGACACCTTTTGTTGGACTTCGGCGATAGCATAACTATCAGCTGTAATTCGACGGTCTGTGATGAGCGTGAGGGTCACAGTATCTTCGGCATCACCAATTGAAATAAGTGCCTTATAAGTACCAGGCATGACATATGCGCCAGCAAATCCCTCGAATAACTTAATATCATCAATACAATGCAGACCATTCCTGCGCATGTCCCAGACCCACTTGTTAGCACCCTGCTCCTTTGGTGGATATTTGACTTTAAACGGTTGACGCTGGTCCATATTACCAATGATACAACGTTCAAAGTCACTTTCTTGACTTGAATAGGTGCGCACGAGATTACCGTTATTGTCAGTGATCTTAATGGTTAACGGATCTTCTTGTTCATCACGAATGTGGTAGTTGAATACAACGCCACGAAGGGGGTTCGTGCCCTTGGTCTTGGAGGGTTCAGATGTATTACTACCCTTAATCATTTCAACCGGTCCGGGGGTAAAAACATGTAGTGGCTTGCCTATCATGTCATTTTGCACTTGACGCAGAGCAGACAGGTCGTCAAGCACCCAGAGGGCCCTGCCTTGCGTAGAGGCAACAAGGTCGTTTTGACGAATTGCTAGATCAGTAATTGGTACCGGCGGCAGGTTGAGAGCCAGTGATTGCCAGTTGTCACCATCATCAAAAGACACATAGAGACTAACTTCGCTACCAGCAAATAGGAGTCCCTGCCGTTCAGGATCTTCACGAACGACACGAATGAAGTTATCATCTGGCAAACCTCTATCAATTCTTCTCGACTGTCGTCCGAAGTCTGTTAGCTTATAGATATATGGTCTGAAATCATTCATCTTATAGCCAGCGACAGCAACGTAAGCCGTGCCGGGATTGTGTGGACTCACTTCGATAGAGTTAATCATGGCACCACGTAGATCTTGAGGTGTGACTTCGTCCCAGCTTTCGCCATCATCACGGGTGACATGGATTAGGCCATCATCACTACCAACCCAAACCGTGCCATATTCATGTGGCGATGCAGTGATGGTCAGAATAGTACCATAAAATTCTGCACCGACATTCTCGGCAGTAATAGGTCCACCATTCAGACCTTGTTTATCTTTTTCATTCTTAGTCAAATCCGGACTAATTTCCTCAAACGTGACTCCACGGTCAGTAGTCTTTAATAGCTTTTCTGTACCGTAATAGATGACGCTGGGATCCTGTGGTGATGCAGTAACAGGAGCATTCCAATTGGTACGGTAGCGCAGATCCTTTGACTCCATTCCAAATATAAATTCCGGATAAGGCTTAATTTCCCTAATGCGTTCATTATCGGCATCATATTCAGTGAGTGTGCTGTTGATACTAGTGGCATAGATGAGGCGTGGATTGTCAGGATCAAAAGCAATATGAGCACTCTCGCCACCCCCTACCGGATAAAAGTCATCATTACCTATACTGTTGCCATACGTTTCACTAAGAATGGCGACAGTACTGTTGTCTTGTTGCCCTGCATAAATTCGGTACGGGAACTGATTGTCTGTATTGATTCGGTAAAACTGTGCTGTTGGTTGGTTCATAATACTCGACCAGGATTCACCACCATCGAAGGTAATAGTGGCACCACCATCATTACCATTGATCATGTTCTTATTGTTATAAGGATTAATCCAGTGATCATGATGATCACCATGTGGTGTAGATTTCTTTTCAAAGTTCACACCGCCATCAATTGATTTCATGAATGGTGCATTGAGTACGTAGACAATATCTTCGTTCACTGGGTCAGCTGCGATATGCATATAGTACCAGGAGCGGGTCCAAAGAATACGCGACTTGTTTTTCAATTCCCAAGACTCCCCACCATCATCACTACGGTACAAGCCACCCTCACCGGGCATGGCTTCAACGATTGCATACAATCTATTCGGGTTGCTTGCAGAAACATCCACTCCGATCTTGCCAATCAGTTCGGGCAGACCATTGGTCAGTTTCTCCCAGTTATCACCCGCATCTGTCGACTTAAAGATTCCCCCGGCAGTACCACCAGATAAGACATACCAAGGCTTGCGGCCATGCTCCCACATGGCTGCATAGAGAATCCTTGGATTGGTCGGATCCATTCTAAGATCAGTCGCACCAGTTTGTGCATCAACACTCAAAACTTGCTCCCAGGTCTTGCCACCATCAATCGTACGATAGACACCACGCTCTTTATTGGGTCCCCAGATCTGGCCCTGTGCCGCAGCATAAGCAATATCAGGATTCGTTGGATGAATCTTGATACGTGAAATCTGTCCTGCTTTCTGCAGTCCAATATGCACCCAAGTTGCACCTGCATCCGTTGATTTATAGATACCATCTCCCTGACTAGTGGTCACACCACGGATAGACTTTTCTCCGGTGCCAACGTAGATAACATTATGATCAGATTCTGCCACAGCAATGGCACCAATAGTGCCTACATTAAAGAAACCGTCCGAGATATTTTCCCAAGTCAGACCGGCGTTTACCGTCTTCCACACACCACCACCTGTCGCTCCCATATAATATAGTTGCGGATTGTCTGGCACCCCTGCGACTGTTGTCACACGACCACCACGATGTGGTCCTACCAGGCGCCATTCTATGGCGGAAAGCAATTCCGGATCAACTGTATCTGTGGCAAAACAAGTTGAGCTACCTAAGAATAAGCTGATAACCATCACTACTTTTGTTGTTATTCTCATCGATCTCATTGGGTAATTTCCTTGATTATGATTCATATTTATCTAATTTACCTAATCCACTCACTATTATAAAGACATCTTGAAAATCAAGCTGCAGCAAGTAACCGCACCTTCAGCTTTTTGCAGTTCGGACACGTTGACCTGTGTCACATCGAGACCAGCATTCACCAATTTTTCTAAGGTGCGTGGGAATGAAGAGGGATAAATTACCTTCTGATCAACAAGAAGTGCGTTGGCAGCGTGCGCTTCTTCCTTGTCAACATCAATCAGTTCATAATTCTTAAAAACAGATCTGCTAATCCAGTCAGAATTAATGAGAAGCACGCCGGGGGCAACTTCTGAAACAGCAGATTTCAAGTGTAGACACTTTTTTGTTTCTACTGATTCCACGGAAAATCCATAGTCTGCAACGATGTAGCGCAATTGTTCGATACCACTTTGATTTGATCGTGTGGAGAGACCAGCATAGATGATGTTACCAACACGAAGCAGGTCACCACCTTCGAGGGTACCAGGAGACTGGATTGAGGCAAGTGTTCGATATTGTTGCAGAACGTCCTTAACACCTGCAACTTCCTGTCCTCTTAATGCTGTTGCCGGCCGGCATAACACTGCAATTTCATCCAAAACCACTGCTGTGTCTTCGATAAATACGGAATCTGCTAAATTTGATTCGGTCGACACAATGACGATCTCACATCCGAGTGAAGACAATACTGACTGATACTGCTGATGTTGTTGTTTCGCAAGATCCATGTCAATCTTGTCTCTGAGTAAAAAAGTCAATTCACAACTGCCCATGGCAGCATTTATCTCACGTGTCATAGCTGTCAGCACAATTTTGTCTCCTCTCTATTTTTTAGTAAATTATTCCAACGGTTCTATTAATAAGCCAGAAAAAACCCATGGTACCTAATATGTATGAAACACAGGTAGCTGATTGATTGTATTTATTGAATTGATAAGCCAACCAAATTAAAACACCAAAAATCGGTATCATTAATAACTGACCGGCTTCAATACCAAGATTAAAAAAGAGTAAAGAGAGTAGTAATTGCTCGTTTGCAATACCTATGCCAGTCAATGCGTTAGCAAAACCTAAGCCATGTAATAAGCCAAATGCAAATGCAATAATCCAGGGTGTTTTTTTGTAGAGTTTTTTCTCACTAACTTCCAGAGCTAAAAAGATTATAGTCAAGGCAATAACAGCCTCAACAGTAGCTCGAGGTAAAGCTATTAGATCGAGCACAGAAAGCCCTAAAGTTATACTATGGGCAATCGTAAATGCGGTTATTGTTTTAATCATATTCATGATGCCGGTCACCAGAAACAACAGACCGAGGATAAAAAGAATATGGTCTGCACCACTAAGAAGATGATCGACACCAAGACCAAAGTAACTTGATGGGAAAGACTGCTGTTGTATAGGTACCAGAAGCTTTGATTCTTTAAGGTTCATTAAACCCTCAAATACATCCTTATTAAGGTAAGTAATGGTCACCAGAGCATCTGTAAGCACGCTCAGATTGGTGACTTCTATTGTTTGGCTCTTTAGGGTTTCACCACAAAGTAAATCGATCTTCTCGACTAAATACTTACCTTGCTTGTAAGGGGATTGAGCTGTACTTGAGCAAGTGCTAGGAAAAATAATCTCAGCTCTTGGACCGATATTTTTAATCGGATACATCCAATTAACTTGATATTTATTTTCTGCAGTTTCATCTATGACAAGATGGGCTGGATTAAACTCATGTGCACTCAGTTGTGGGGCAACAATAAATAAACACAGTAAACCTGACAGTCTCAGACTAAACATCAAAATTCTAAATCTGGATTAATAATGATTCTGTACTCAGATTTAACATCATTAATATATTGTTTTACGGCATGCTCTTTGGTCTGGGTAAAATAATCATTGAGCACTTGATCTTTGATTTCATTAACAGACGGATAAAAACCATCCTTATAATCTCTCAATAACACTAAGTGGTGCCCAAAGGATGATTCAAAAGGCCCCGACCACCGATTTAACTCCAAATCATCAAAAGCCACTATGAAATCATTGCCAAAGTTTCTGGCAATCTCTTCAATGGTTTTGTCTGTGAAGTTTTTACCTAGAAAATAAGGATCTGAATCTATCGGTGTGATATCGGCCAATAAGTCTTGTAATGCTTGTATCGACCTTCCTTCAGAATCAGTGTCTTGTGCAAAAAATAGATGGGTAAAGTTATAGCTAGGTTTTGTAAAATACCGCTCTTTATGTTCATTGTAAAACTGTTCTAAAGTTTCTTGATTGGGATTTTCAGGAAGGGTTTCTTGTTTTAAGAACGTTATCTTTTGAGCCAGCCTTCTCTTGATGATCCGATCTTCTTTATCCAGTCCCAACGATAGAGCCTCTCTATAGAGAATTTCTTCTTCAACCAGATTGTTGATTATTCTAACAATCTCTTCATCTGTAGGATTTCTGCCTACTTGAGATTTCCAAGCTG
>Ga0208521_1000934_pt1 | contig 16366 bp, 20 predicted proteins | sample ETNtaG_24_FD_185754 | JGI IMG/M metagenome (GOLD analysis project Ga0208521, IMG submission 185754) | Marine microbial and viral communities from oxygen minimum zone, Eastern Pacific Ocean - ETNP201306SV47 (SPAdes) (version 2) | ecosystem: Environmental > Aquatic > Marine > Oceanic ... | reverse complement strand
TCCATCCCAATACTTTCAATCTGCATGAGTTGCTGGACATGATTCTCAGTTTTGAACGGAGTTCGTATCCGGATCTTCGTTTTATCGCGTATTACGATGCTTCTCTTCCAGAGATCGAGGCTGACCGTGATAAGTTGCATCAGGTATTTTTGAATCTTCTGCGTAACGCTTCGGAAGCCTGTCCTCCTGATGGACGGGTCAGGGTGCTGACCCGCCATTGTGCTCACTGGGAGTTGGCCGGAACCAACCTCGACCCGGGCCGACGCTACATCCTGGTCAGCATCGAAGATGAGGGTCCTGGAATTCCGGAGGAACTCCGAAAAAATATCTTCAAACCCCTTTTCAGCACCAAAAAGCAAGGAACGGGACTAGGGCTTTCAATCTCTTTCCGTCTCGTCGAGTCTCACGGAGGTCAATTGCGTTATCATCCGAATGATACCCAAGGAGCTTGTTTCCAGGTCATCCTCCCTGAAAGTCAGACTGCTTCAGACCATATCTCAAAATCCGAATTGGGTTAAAATACCTTCAAAAAAGAACTTTCATGAGTGAAAAAGATAGTATCGTCATCACCGGAATGGCCAGAACCCCGATGGGCGCCTTCCAGGGGGTGCTTAAGGATGTGAGTTGTGCTCAGTTGGGTGCAACTGCCATCCGTGGTGCACTAAAACGGAGCGGGATCGAGTCCGAATCCGTGAGCGAAATGATCATGGGTTGTGTTCTACCTGCAGGACAGGGCCAGGCTCCAGCTAGACAGGCAGCGCTGGGAGCAGATATGCCCCTTTCCGTATGCTGTACGACGGTCAACAAAATGTGTGGTTCCGGAATGAAATCTGCGATGCTTGCCCATGACCTGTTGCTGGGTGGGGAGGAACGGATCCTTGTCGCAGGAGGGATGGAAAGCATGACCAATGCGCCCTACTTGCTGCCGCGTGCCCGTTCAGGTATGCGTCTCGGCCATGGGGAAGTGGTCGATCATATGTTCCTCGATGGACTCGAGGACGCATACGATCGTGGAAAACTGATGGGAACCTTTGCGGAAGCCACCGCCAGTCGCTATGGATTCAGTCGGGAAGCTCAGGACGCATTTGCCTTTCGATCCCTGACCCGTGCTAAAAAGGCCATCGAAGCAGGAATTTTCGACGAAGAAGTCGTTTCGGTTACCATCCAGGGCCGAAAAGGGGATACCCTGGTCGAAACCGATGAAACTCCGCTCAAAGCGAATTTAGAGAAAATACCAACCCTCAAACCGGCTTTTGCTAAAGAATGGAACGGTAACACCAGCCAATTCCTCCTCGATCTCCGATGGTGCGGCTGCGCCTGTGATGATGCGTGAATCGACAGCTCTAGAACGAGGATTGCTCCCACTGGCCAGGATTCTTGGACATTCTGAGCATGCTCATGAGCATGCATGGTTCACCACCGCCCCGGTGTCGGCGATCCAAAAACTGCTTGAAAAGCTTGGATGGAATGCTAGAGATGTGGACCTTTATGAAGTCAATGAAGCCTTCGCTGTCGTTACGATGGCAGCCATTCAGGATCTTGAACTGGATCCTGAAAAAGTGAATGTCCACGGAGGAGCCTGTGCTCTTGGACATCCGATCGGGGCATCCGGCGCAAGGATCCTCGTCACCCTTCTGGCTGCCTTGAAACATCATCGCAAACGACGAGGGCTTGCAAGCCTCTGCATCGGGGGTGGCGAAGCAACGGCTATGGCTGTTGAATGGATCGACTGAATCAGCCCTTCTGGTAAAATCTGTGAGGCCTGAAGGGAAAGGGTTTGTCTTCCGGTTCAACTAGAGCTAAACTTTTAAGCTTGGACGGCGGGCGTAGCTCAGCTGGTAGAGCGCTGGATTGTGATTCCAGTGGTCGAGGGTTCAAATCCCTTCGCTCGCCCCAGTCCAGCTGTTTCCTCCCTTTCAATGGCCCTGCGCGGGCGTAGCTCAATTGGATAGAGCATCAGACTTCGGATCTGAGGGTTGAGGGTTCGAGCCCTTCCGCCCGCGCCAAAATAAATCAATAATTTCAATAGTTCTAAGAATAGATAAGCACAGAAGTTTAATTATTTGTAGTTACAATGCTATGGATAATGATCCCTGGAAGCTAATTGACCCAGGTCATCATTCACAGGAAATACAAACCCTGCCTGATGACAAACTGATTAAAGGTGAATGGGAAAGTCTGATGGGAGAATCAAAATTGCATAATTTAGATGGAGCTGATGTCTACGGATATGATTATGGATCTAGTGGAAGGTATTGAAAAATAGCATTCGCTAATCATAGGAAAGTGTAAATCGATCAATAAAGAGAGGCGAGGTCATGCGTATTACTTCTGAACAACAGTTGAAGAAAATTTATAAGCAGCCCAAAGGAAGAGCGGTTACAAAACAGCTAGATCACTTGGATCAACATACCCTAAGCTTTATAAATTTATCACCATTCTGCATCGTAGCAACTTATGGGGAAGATGGTTTAGCGGATGCGACACCACGTGGTGGTAAACCGGGATTTGTCCAGTGTCCTAATGATAAAACATTACTAATTCCTGATTGGCCAGGCAATAATCGCGTTGATAGTCTTAAAAATATTCTTTGCAATCAGGGTATTGGCCTCGTTTTTCTAATTCCTGGAATTAAAGAAACTCTCAGAGTAAACGGTCTTGCTGAAATTATAAATGACTCTGAACTCCAAAATCGTTTTTTGGAACAAGATCGTTTGCCTATATCTGTGATTAGAGTTGATATCGATGAAGTCTATCTACACTGCAGTAAGGCATTGATTCGATCGAAACTTTGGGATGCCGATAGCATTCAACCACGCTCAGAATTACCAAGTATGGGGGAAATACTTAAAGATCAAACTGGCGATCACGGAACTATTGAAACCCAGCAGGAAATGGAAGCTAGAATTTCTAAGATGTTGTACTGATAGCTATGAAATCGTTCAAAGAAAACCTTCCTTTCTGTGTAACTCCTTATCTTTTCTTTCGTCCACCATCCCCAATTCTAGGTTTATGTTTTGTATATGAAGAGGATTTTGAGGTTTTTTTCCTGGTCACCTACTAACAGGCCCATCGCAGGCGCATTAACACCCATGAAAATTAGGCTAGCGCAAATTCCCTACTCAGTTTGAATGGTTGTATTAGCATGAAGTTGGAGTTTTTCTGATTCTTCAAATCTTCCTATCCGAGAGCCCAAAACCTTAAATTTATCGCTAAGACCTTTATATAAATTCATTTTTTCATTTTCATCTTGAACAAGATTTTTCAAATAATGTAAGTTAATATAATTACTTAATTCTTTTCATAAAGAGGAAAAATGAGAAAAATAATTTTTTTAATGTTGCTGGTATGTTTATCATTTGAGGGTGTTCTTCATTCTAAGGAGAAGTTAGTAATTTCAACTTGGGGTTATAATGGTGATTTATTAAAAAAATATATATATGATCCATTTGAAGAAAAATATGGAGTAGAAATTGTAGTTGAAACTGGAAATAATGCCGCCAGACTTAACAAACTTAAGCTTAGAAAGGGTAAAGGAATAGATCTGATTTATCTTGCTAGTTCTTATACGATGGATGCTATTGACTTAGGTTTGTTTGAAAAAATAAATAGAAAAAATTTGACAAATCTATCTGAAATATATCCAGTTGCAAGATCTCCATTCGGAGCAGATTACGGGCCAGCTTATACGGTGATGAGAGTAGGCATCATCTATGATACAGCACAAATCAAGAATCCTATTAATTCATGGAATGATCTGTGGCGCACGGATCTTAGAAGTAAGGTTTCAGTTCCAAACATAACTACTACTGCCGGTCCAACTATTGTACTCACAGCAGGAAGACATAAAAATGTTGATGCATTTAATCAACCAAGTGTTGCATTTAACGCATTGAAAGATCTGAAAAATAATATTCTTAAAACTTATAATCGATCATCAAACTTGGCGAATATGTTTGCCCAAGGAGAAATCGCAGCAGGTGTTGCAATGAATTTTGTTATGCCAAGGATTAAAAAAGCACTTCCTAGTGCAGTATGGGTAGATCCTAAAGAAGGTTCCTTCGTAAATATTAACACAATTAATGTTGTAAAAGGATCTCCCAAAAAAGAATTAGCAGAAAAATATATTAATTTTGTTCTTAGCAAAAAAATACAGGAAGATATTGCATTGGTTAAAGTTGACTCCCCAGTGAATATGAAAGTAATCTTGGATCATGATCAAGCCGAAGGATTGACATATGGCGGTGAGTTGATCGATAGTTTTCAAGATGTAAATTGGAGTGAAATAAATAAAAGAAAGAAGAGTTGGATTGAAAAATGGAATGAAATATTTTCAAATTAAGAAACTTTTCATATAGTGAGTAATCGTTCTCTCACTATTTTGTTAATACCAGGAGTGTTGGTCTGCACAGCACTCCTGATTATCCCTCTTTTTCTGCTTCTTATTGATACGATTCCTGTTCTAAAGGATCCCTTCCATCTTTACCAAGAATTCCTGAATAAAACTTTCCATCAGAAAATTTTATTTAGGACGATTAAAGTTGCCTTACTAACAACAATAATATGTGTAATATTAGCATATCCATGTGCATTTTATATTGCATTAAAAGGTAAAAGATATAAAAGTATTTTCATTGTTATAGCAGTTTTTCCTCTTTTACTTAGCCCGGTCGTAAGATCCTTTGCCTGGATGGTGATAATTGGAAAAAATGGTTTTATCAATGATTTGCTAATATGGCTAAGAATCATTGAAAAACCGATACAATTACTTTACACAGAGTTTGCTGTAGTGATAGGACTTACCTACCTTTTTTTACCACTAATGATTTTACCACTTGTTGGTGTTATGGAAAATATTGAAGAGGATCTTTTGGATTCTGCCAAGAGTCTCGGGGCTAGTAGCAATGGAGTTTTTTTTCAGTTAATTCTGCCGTTAAGTTCTTCAGGATTATTAGTAGGATCCATTCTTGTCTTTACAGGAAGCTTAACGGCTTATACCACTCCTCGATTACTTGGGGGGGATCAAGCCATGACTCTTTCTACACTCATTTATCAAAACGCAATGACTTTATTTGATTGGGATACAGCTTCTGTTATAGCCATTATCATGATTCTTACTACTTATTTAGTGATGAAGTTGATTGGAGCCTTAGCAAACAGAATGAATCCAGATACATGAAGAATAATAAATTACTTATTATTTCTTTAATTGCAGTATATCTTTTTCTGATTAGTCCACTAATAATAATTGTTTTATCTGCATTCAATGAAAGTGAATTCTTGGCATTTCCCCCTGAAAATTATTCTCTACGTTGGTTTTACAGAATTTTTGAAAGTGAGATGTTCATTTCTGCATTTCAGAATTCTCTTTTACTGTCATTGTTTGGAGCAGTTGGTTCTTTATTGGTTGGTTTACCAGCAGCATATTCGTTATCAAGGACAAAATCAAAATGGCGCCAACCAGCATTATCTCTGTTTTTATCTCCTGTAATCATCCCAGGTGTAGTTCTCGGTTTTGCTGTCCTCAAACATATCGTCATCCCCCTAGAAATAGAAACATGGACAGGGTTAGCAATAGGGCATGTGTTAATAATGTTACCCTATGTAATTCGAGTCATCGTTTCCAGTCTTAGTAATGTGCCTATAGAAATTGAGGAAGCTGCTGTAAGTTTAGGTTCAACGCGTATGCACGCATTCCTCGTAGTTGTTCTCCCAAATATTCAATCAGGAATTCTAGCAGCGTGTCTCTTAGCATTCATAACGTCTCTTAATGACGTTCCAGTAACTATTTTTCTTACAGGTCCAGGAGTTACGACTTTACCTATTCAGATGCTTAGCTATGTAGAATATTATTTTGATCCTACGGTTTCAGCGATTTCAGTATTACTCATGTTGTTGACAATCATCATTATGTTCCTAATAGAAGCAACTATGGGTCTAAGTTTTTTTACAAAAAAATAAGAATGAACTATCTTCAATTAAAAAATCTGACTGCTTCTTATGATAAAGAGGTAATTCTTAAGAATTTATCACTTGAAATACATAAAGGAGAATTACTCTCACTTTTGGGTTCAAGTGGATGTGGCAAAACAACTACTTTGAGAATAGTATCTGGATTTTTAAAACCTAGACAAGGAAGTGTAATACTTAATGAAAAAGACATCACATTGATACCACCTAATGAAAGGGGTTTTGGATACGTGTTTCAGAGCTATGCTTTATTCCCACATCTCACTGTTGAAGAAAACGTGGGATTTGGTTTAAAACAGAGAAAAGTGAAATCAGATGTTATCAAAAATAAGGTCGCTGAAATGCTCGAGTTAGTCGATTTGAAAGATTTTTCAATGAGACGCCCAAAAGAACTTTCAGGAGGTCAAAAACAAAGAGTTGCCTTGGCCCGTGCAATGGCCATTAATCCTAGCCTGTTGTTGCTTGACGAACCCCTTAGTAATCTTGATGCTGCACTCAGAATCAAGATGCGCATGGAAATCCGGAGAATTCAACAGGAACACTCTATAACAACAATTTATGTAACTCATGACCAGGAGGAATGTTTTTCAATTTCTGACCGTGTTGCAATAATGAATCATGGGTTGATTGAACAATTAGCAAAACCTGAAGAAATATATTCTTCGCCTCAAACACAATTTGTAGCTAAATTTGTTGGTTTTGAAAATTTTATGAAAGGAGAAATCATAGAATCAGAAGGTATTCAATACTTTTCTAGTGAATTAGGAGGGAATATAATACCAATAATGAATCCACATTCAATAAAAAGAAAAACTACTACTGCTGCTTTCCGACCTAGTGGCTTTGAAATCCTGTCAGAAGATAAAGGGGGAATAACATTGATACCAGGTATAGTTCATGTCCAAACGTATCTTGGTAAAGGATACCGTTATCTGATTGGAACAAAATTAGGAGAAATGATTGTGGATAGTGAAGAAAATAAACACCATGTTCATTCAAATGTTTTACTCCAACCGATTCCAGAAATGATGGTATTATTGTAAACAGGATGATGTCAGACAATTCCACAATCATTAAAAATGCAAATATCCTGACTATGGATAATCAGTTCAATGTTTTCTCTAATGGTTTTGTGAAAATCAAAAACGGACTTATTGAATCTGTTGGGGATAACTTTGAGAAAAACTCACAAGAAGCTGAAAAAATTCTGGATGCAAAAGGAGGTTTGGTTATCCCTGGCTTGATCAATTGTCATACACACGCAGCCATGTCTTTGTTTAGAAGCCTAGGTGATGATGAGGCAGATCGTTTAATTCGTTATATATTTCCCCTTGAAATGAAACATGTTTCTCCTGAATTTGTGAGAATTGGAACGGAATTGTCTTGTGCAGAAATGCTACTATCAGGAATAACTTTTTTTGCAGACATGTATTTTTTTGAAGAACAGGTTGCCTTAGTTGCAGAGAAAATGGGGATACGTGTTTTGGCAGGGCAGACTGTGATGAATAGAAATATTCCTGATGCAAAAAATTTTGAGGAAGGTTTAATAAGAGCAAAAATATTTTGTAAAGACTGGAGCCAGCATCCTTTAGTTATACCTTGTATAGCACCACATGCACCCTACTCCCTTGAAGAAAAGCAATTAAATAAAATTAATGAATTTGCAAATGCGAATGATGTTGATATTCAGATGCATGTAGCAGAATCGGATAGAGAAAAAAAATATATTTTAAATAAAGATCAAAAAAGTTCAGTTGATTATCTTAGTTCACTGAATTTTCTTAGCGAAAGGCTTCTAGCATCCCATTGTATCCATGTTGATAATGATGATATGAATTTGTTGTTAGACCATCAATGCAGGGTATCTCATAATCCTGTTGCAAATACAAAAGGTGCCCATGGAACTTGCCCCTTGTATGAATTATTAGAAAAAAAAATTACTGTTGGCTTGGGAACTGATGGTCCGATGAGTGGAAATAACCTTGATTTATTTAGGCAAATGTCAATAACTGCTCCGATTCAAAAAAATCTAAAACGGGACAGAACCTTACTTGACTCTCAAGAGATCTTATTTATGGCAACTTGTGGAGGTGCAAATGCTTTAGGTAAAGGAGAAGAAACAGGAAGTATAGAAAAAGGAAAATGGGCAGACTTGATCATTTTTAATTCTGATTCAGTCAGACATACTCCTATTCATGACCCTTATTCAACTGTTGTTTATTCTTTACAGGCTGGTGATGTGAAGGATGTTTTTGTTTCTGGAAAACAAGTAGTACAAGATAGCGTTCTAGTGAATTCTGATTTAGATGATATTACCAAAAATGTTAGAGAGTTCATTTCTAAATGGTAAGAAATTTTATAACACTGGAATCAACTCCAAAATTCTTTCTCAAGCTTTTAAAGCTTGTCGTGCAACTTCAACCCAGAAGGAAATTCCGGTCACTAATGAGTCATCATTGAAATCATAACTAGAGTTGTGATGAAGTGCCCCGTTCTCAACCGGGCCATTTCCCAGCCAAACATAAGCTCCTGGTATTGACTCACTAAAAAATGCAAAATCATCCCCTGCTGTTGAAGGTGGATACTTAGTTATTGCTTTATTTCCGCAAATTGCCTTAGCAACATTTTGAGCAATTTTTGTGGCATTTGGGTCATTCACAACTGGAGGAATTCGTCTTATGAACTCATAATTTGAATCAATTCCCATTGTATTTGCTATACCTTTAGCTAGATGTCCAATTTCTTCTTCAAGTATTTTTCTAACCTCTTTTGTATATGCTCTGGCAGTTCCACCTATTTCTACTTTGTCAGGAATGACATTTAGTGCTTTAGGATCTCCTCCATGAAGAGAACATGCACTCACAACAGCAGGTTGAAGCGGATCTATTAATCTACCTACAATTGTTTGTAAAGTTGTTAAGAAATGGCCTGATGCAGTTATACTATCTCGACCTAGATGAGGTTTAGCTCCATGAGTACTCTTTCCTTCAAAGACAACACTCCAACTATCGGAGGAAGCTAGTTGTGGTCCTTCTGTAACAGCTATCTGATCAGTTTGGAGTCCAGGCATATTGTGAAGGCCAAAAATTGTATCACAATGGAATTTCTTTAAAAATCCTTCTTCAATCATTTTTTTTGCCCCACCACGACCTTCCTCAGCTGGCTGGAATATAAAATGGACTGTGCCACTTGGAGGAGATTGTGAAAGTACCTCAGCTGCACCTAAAAGCATTGTAGTATGACCATCATGTCCACATGCGTGCATCTTACCTGGAGATTTTGAAATCCAAGGTATTGTACTCGTTTCTGTCATAGCCAAAGCATCCATGTCAGCCCTCAGACCAACAGACCGACCTTTTCCCTTCAATGTTGCAACAACACCTGTTTCGGCAATCCCTTCAGTAACTTCAAGCCCTAAGCCAACCAAATGGTCGGCTACAACCCGTGATGTACGTATTTCCTCGAAACCAAGTTCTGGATTTTGATGGAGATCTCTTCGAAGTCTTGTTAAAGCATCTAAGTTTGTATATTTTTCTATTTTCATGCCTTCAAAATAACAAAACCGAATCGAATAAAAAAGTGTCTTAAATTTTTAAGTATTTTTTAGAACGGTACTATATTTCTAATTATGACTTTTAAAAATTGACCGTGGAACCTCATGAATTTTGGCAAGAAATACTGCCAGAGAAATATTCAAATTCACCTCCATACAATACGCATTATCCTGCCAAGTTAAAAGATGGATCAGTTTTAATGTTACCTATTCGTTCACTTGGAGCAACAAACAATGGATTGGCGTCTTTAATATTGAATCAAGCAAGTTTTGCAGTTGAGAACATATTAGCGAAATTTCTTGTTGAATTGATCAAGGCAGACAAGCCTGATGTTGTCGTTGGGATTCCAACTCTAGGACTTTCTTTAGCTCGTGAAGTTTCGCTTCTGCTCGGTCATAAGCGATATATCCCACTTGGGACATCTCGAAAATTTTGGTATGACGAACGACTTTCTGTCTCAATGTCTTCAATCACAAGTCCAGAAACTAAGAAACGACTTTATCTGGATCCTCGAATGGAACCTTTAATTAAAGGTCGACGGGTTTGTCTCATTGATGATGTTATAAGTAGTGGGGCATCCATAAAATCTGGGATGGATCTTTTAGAGATCGTCCAGGTATCACCTATATCAATTGGTGCAGCAATGCTACAATCTGATAAATGGCGAAAAATGTTTAATTCAATTAATCCAAATATGATACCATTAATAAAAGGAGCAATTAAATCCCCTTTATTGAAAAAAAGAAAAGACGGCTGGTGGCCAGAATCAATTGATTATTGATAACAAAATAGTTTTTGAGGTTTATCATGGATGTGTTTCTAATTCAAAAAAATTCCTTAAATTATCAAATTCTTCCAGCCACTCATTTCGCCATATTTTCTTAGTATAATCATCAACAAATGAACCATTGATTGAATTGCCAATGAATTCACGTACATCTTCGATGCTATATTTAAACTCTTTGACCATATCAATATAGCATTTACCTGGATTTGTATGATGCAATGGCGGGTCATCACTGTTTGGGAATATTTTTATTCCTTCACGCCCCATATGAAATATTGGATGTTTAGTGATCCAATCTTCCTTCTTTAAAGTTCTGCTATAAAAAGAGTTTGTTGGAACAACACTGAAAACAACATCATCATCAACACATTTCTTCATTAGTTCAGGGTTGTTTAAAATAGTGTATCCATGATCTATTCTTTCACATTTTAATAATTCTAAAGCTGTTTCTACATTATTCCATGGTTCACCAAATTCTCCGGCATGTGCAGTTAAATGTAGCCCACCTTCACGTGCAAGTTTGTATGCTTTCCAAAATTTTTCAGGAGGATTACCTGTTTCCAAATAATCCATCCCTAAACCTACTACTTCTTCAAATGGATTCTCTAGCACAGTCTTTACCATTTCTACTGCAAGTTGACTGGATTCTTCTCTGTTGATAGAAGGAATTAAACGTCCAATAATTCCAAAATCCTCTTCTGATTCTTTTAATCCCCCTATAATGCCATCCATAGCTTTTTTATAGTCAAAGCCTGTAATACTTATGTGATCTGTTGGATTCCAAAAAATCTCACGATAACGTACTCCGTTTTGAGCAGCTTCACGCATTGTTTCATACACAATCCTTGCAAAATCAGTCCTGTCTTGTATTACCTCAACTGCAACTTGTAGCATGGGTAAGATACTCCTAAACTGACTACGATCATAAAGATCTTCAATTTTTTGATATTTTGGCAATCTGATAGAGTTTTTTTTTGATAAATCCTCGAGAGTTTTTGGGAACACTGAACCAGTTAAGTGAACATGTAATTCTGCTTTTGGTATTTTAATTAAAAACTGATCTAAATTCATGATCTATAATCGATTCAAAAACAAAGCATTAGTATGCGATTTTTATTAATGTACCCAACAATTTATATTTATCAATTGAAATCAACTGAAAATGTACTCATTCTTATCTCTAATGATTTTGGTAATAGAACTATCAGGATGCAGTGGCCTCTTGGTATCCCGATTGTTTTGTCTTTGACCTTTGAAGATGCATGGGAATTAAGCAAATCGACCTTTTTTATAGATCCCTAGAACCATCAAAAGCCATGTAGAGGCCTTTCTCCGAGGATTCCCGTTGATTGCATGTGCTCTCCTTCTGTATCAAAAGCTTCCTTATTTATAGGCTTATCAACTTTCTTATCTGGATTCTGATAAGGAAAGGGGATTATCTTTCCTGGAAGAATGTCTTTGATATTCATGCTTTCCATTCTCCCTTGGAACTCTCACCCAGTTCTAAAACCCGAAAGTGGAGATTCTTCAATCCAGCATGGATTTCAGTCAGATCTTCCTTGATAAGTTCCCTGAAGCCTGTAGATGGCTTGACTGCTTGGCTATATTTGGTTTCAGTAGGAAGAAGAGGGGAACTGGTGGGGGGGTGCCCAGTAGGAACGGCTGTTGTCGTTGGGGTTAGACAAGGTTGCAGCGGATCTCCATCCCTAAAAAACTTCATCGAAAGGATTTCTGCATACGGAAGATAAGCATGCAAAAGTAGGATTGACTTGCCCCCCTAGATTGGTCTCGGTGAGGAGTTAGTCAATAATGATTAAGGTCTTTGCCTTATCATTCCCTATGAATTCATGCAGCCGGTGTCCCATGTATTTAGGGGTAGGGCCTTAGTGTGTCCTCTGGGGCCTATCCAGGATTCCCTGGGCACCAGTTTAACAAAAGTTTGCAGCCGTTCGGGCCGATTCTTCGAACAAAGGAATTCCCGTGTCTTTCAGTAGGAACCTCAGGAATCAGCATTGACTTCTTGCTGAGTTTTTAAAAGCCCCAGCCTTTTGATTGCCGCGTTAAACAGTTGAGGCCGCTCGGCATCCTTTTCCCCCGTCCGGTAGTGTTCGCGCGCGCCGGAAAAATTAGCGCGCAATTCTTCAATGTAACCAAGAGCATAATAGTAGGCATCGTGATCATCCTCGTGTCTCCGGATCCGGATCGCAGCGGCTTCGTATAGTTTTCCCTGAATCAAATCATGGGCAAGGGCGTCGATCTTCAGTCCTGTCGATTCGCTGATATTCTGCTTCAAGTACCCTTTCAGCAAGTCCCGCAAGGCGTCGTTCAGGGCCTTTGACAACTCTGCGTTGGTGGAAGCAGGCAGGACTCCGCTGCTGGAAACGGAAACGGAAAAGCGGAGAGGAACCGGGTCTTGATTGGCATTGCGGATAAGCAGTTCACCCTTTGCCTCTCTCAAAATTCTGCTGGTAAGAAAACGCACCTCCCCGTGCCAACTGCTGCAGGGGCTTTTTTCTAGCAGATAGTTGCAATCCTGCAGAATGACCTTCCTTGTGCCTGTTTGAGAGTCATGGCGGGGAGAATCCAGGCTCAGCCTGACCTCAATCTCGGTATAGTCTGTCAGGGGCAGCACCTGTCCGGAACCAAAGGGTTCCAGCATCACCGCAGTGATTTCGGTGTCCTGCAGTATCCGATAGCCACTGCCCGCAAGAATTTTACGGACCTGATCGGCGAGTTGCCTTGAAGCAGAATCGACCTGGCGAACCAGGATTGGTTTGCTGCTCAGCAGTTCAGCGGGATTCCGGTAATAACGCACCTTGAGTTCGGTCGAGGCACTGCACCCCAGCAGAAACCAGCCGAGCAGAAGGGTCTGCAGTCTTTTATTCCAGCGTGCTCTCTGCATCCAGCACCTCCAGGTTGTTCAGGGCGTCAATATAGATCCGTTTGTAGCCACCTGCTTTGATCGCGCGTTCATAGTATTTGGAGGCAATTTTGAGCTCACCATATGTGTGATAGATCAGCCCAAGATTATAGAAGTCGGTGGAGGAGGCAAACCAGTTGGAATCGATGTCCTGTTCCAGCATTCTGCGAGCCTGCTCCAAACTGCCCTGCTTCAACAGACGGATTGAATCCGAATGATTCCCTTCGTCAATCTGGAGCCGGACTTTCAGGTTTACAATTCCCAGTTCATTACTGACGATGTTGCCCAGTCCTGCCGCCACTTTCCTGCTGATTGCCCGCTCATCCTCGTATGCCGTGTTGAGCACCACAGCGCCTTCGATACTCCGATGCAGCTGGAATTCGTCGTTGCGGTTCAGAAAAATTTCACCGGCATACCACAAGTCCACCCGTCCAAGCGCATTCTGTTCAGTATGAATCTCATCCCAGGCCCGGTCTTCGACCTCCCGGCAGGGTTTATAATCCTTGGGCGGATTTTTTAGATATTGGCAGCGTGTGGCTTTACGAAAAAATCGGTAGACCTTCTGCTGTTCGTAGCGTCCGGACTGGATACCGAAGGAAACCTTCAGACGAACTAGGGCGTCGATCTTCGGACTGCGGTATCCCGAAGGGGGACGGATGGAAGCCAGGCTGGATTCCATCCAACGGTACTGTTCCATGGTCAGTACCGATTTCTCATCGAAATTCAGAGCTTCCGACAAGGCGTGTTCTATGATCTTCCGATCCGGCTGAAGCATGCCTTTTTTCAGGATCCGGCTGGAATGAATGGTGATGTCGCGTTCCACAAATGGCGTATTATCCACACTCACGTCGAGGACCACCGTGCGAGCAGCCGCAAAATCGAGATCGTTGCTGATCTTGCGGTTGACTTCAACATAATGCTTGCTGCCGCAGCCCCCCAGCAGCAAGAGGACCTGCAATAGCGGGATGCCCATATAGACGACGTGGCTAATGAGTGATTTCATAGGCCCGGGATTCTTCGATTATGTTTTCAGCGGTACCTGTTTCAGCATCACTCGTAAGGCGGATGCTGTATCTATCTCCGGAATTCAAAGCCAGCATCAGTTTCGTTCCCTCGTCAATGCGGTAAAGCATTACGCCTTCATGCTTTGCCTTCCCGTTGGTGGAAACGGTTTTCACTACCAGTTCGTTCCATTGCCGCGAGTAGCTGCAGTTCTTCCCGCAACTACTGGATTCAGACCTGGAGACAAGCCGGCTTATGTTGTACTTGCGCGGGGTGCCATCGACCTTACGCTCCATGCTGAACAGCACAAAATTTTTGGAGCTTTGGATCTGTTTAAGCTGGTCGAAGTTGGAGATTTCACGGACCGGAATCCCCAGTGACCTGATTTTTCCCACCACCTCCCGCTGCAAGTCATGCTCCATGCAGCTGCAGTAAACCAGGATGTATCCATTTGGAATGCGGACTTCCTTGATCTTGGATTCGTCCACTTGAACGTAATGCTTTCCACAACCCGCCAGCAGCAGACAGCAGCCTATCAGGATCCTGGTCATAAGCGCATCCCCAGGCTGAGGTTGATTCCAAACGTTGAAACCGGATTGTTGTCGAGAATGAATTGCTTGTATTGTGTATTCCTCTCCTGGAGTATCGAGTCACTGGAAGAGATCATCTCTAAACCGCGACTGTTGATCGTTGACCGACTCATGGAATATAGACGTATCCCATAGTAAATGTCCTGACGGTCATAACCGGTCAGCGTGTTGGAATACTGTGCAAAAGGACCCAGGTAGTTCACCTCGTAGTCACTGCTTTTTTCCTCCAGGGCCCCCGTCGTTGATGAACTGCAGATGGTGCTTCCCCAACTGATATATCTGGTGCAGTCCCTTACCTCTTTTTTATGTCGCACCGAATAAGTGTTTGTGTTGTATATCATCCCCAGGTCCCAGCGGTGAACGTATTGCTCGATGCGGTAATAGAAATGGAAGGCATTGCTACTCAGTGACAGTCTGGTCTTAAAGGTGTTTTCCCAGTATTTTTCCTGGGATGAATTGCTTCTGTAGGTCTCCGTGTTGGTTTTTTCATATTCCTTGAATTCACTTTCACCCAGTCCTGCACTTGAAGACAGGTAGTTCCAGCTGAATCCATAGCCCTTGACACTTGTGACACCTAACTCCAGGAAAAGGGGTAAATACTGTTTCATCCTTCCCTGCATATAGGGAACTCCCAGGCCCAGATCCCAGCTTTCTGCAGAAATAGACCAGGGGAACAAGAGGAGGACAGCACACATTGCGAGGAGCTGTTTCATGAAAGATTTAAAGTATACCTTGTAGGCAGATTCTTCAGGATTATTTTTTGTACTCGGGTTCCTGATTGATGTCGATTTGTAAATCATATTAATGCATCTTTTTTCAGGAACGGGCTTGCTCATGCCGGTACGGGCAATTGGAACTGAGAATGAAAAAACAGATCACTCCGGCCTGAATGACCGGAAATTGGAGTGGGAATGCTTTTACTGAAAGATAGGTGATCACACAGTACACGGATACGAATTAAGCCTCCTATTTTCATTAAGAACCGAAATTGTAAAATCTCAAGGAAAAATAACCTAAGGGATGACTAGTCTGATGGAAAGTGTCTTTGAACTGGCCGAGTGATCCAACGAAGAGATGTCAAAATTGGCCCAGCAGTCGATCTGAACAAGAAAGCTATGGAAAGGATGGTGAACTGGATGCGAGAAAGGATTAGTTGCGACAAGAATTAACTATAATTTCACATTGTTGAAGACACTCAGTATGAGCAGGTTCACTCTTTATTATATCTTATGGGTTACATTGGAATTTCATTTTCTCAATAGCTCTTCGTGGTAAGGTCTTATACACAATATGCCATATCACATCTGGCTATGTTTATTGGGCTTTGAAGTTCAATGTATGATGGTGCATTACATTATTACATGATGATAAAAAATATGTTAAACAAGCGATTAGGTTCCACACAGCAGCACGCTAATCAACTTTCTTATCTGGATTCTGATAAGGAAAGGGGATTATCTTTCCTGGAAGAATGTCTTTGATATTCATGCTTTCCATTCTCCCTTGGAACTCTCACCCAGTTCTAAAACCCGAAAGTGGAGAT
>Ga0208521_1000929_pt1 | contig 16425 bp, 16 predicted proteins | sample ETNtaG_24_FD_185754 | JGI IMG/M metagenome (GOLD analysis project Ga0208521, IMG submission 185754) | Marine microbial and viral communities from oxygen minimum zone, Eastern Pacific Ocean - ETNP201306SV47 (SPAdes) (version 2) | ecosystem: Environmental > Aquatic > Marine > Oceanic ... | reverse complement strand
GTGGCAGCACCCACATTGACAACAGCAACACCGCCGGAAAGTTTGGCTAAGCGTTCCTGTAGCTTTTCACGATCGTAATCAGAAGTTGTTTTATCAATCTGAACTTTGATCTCGTTTATACGGGCCACAATGGCATCTTTCGTACCACCACCATCAACGATAGTTGTATCATCTTTATCAGACACAACGCGTTTAGCAGTTCCTAGATATTCAAGTGTCGCATTTTCCAGTTTATAACCGGCATCTTCAGAAACAACTGTTCCGCCAGTTAAAACGGCGATATCTTCAAGCATCGCTTTACGACGATCACCAAATCCCGGTGCTTTCACTGCCAATACTTTAAACGTACCACGCAATTTATTCACCACGAGTGTAGCCAATGCTTCACCTTCCACATCTTCAGCGATGATCATGATCTGCTTACCGGTCTGGACGACTTTTTCCAATAACGGTAGCAAGTCTTTCATGTTACTGAGCTTTTTATCATAGATCAGGATATAGGCATCATCCATTTCCGCTTCCATGGATTCAGAATTGGTCACGAAATAAGGTGAAAGATATCCACGATCAAACTGCATACCTTCCACGAATTCGAGGAATGTTTCAGCTGTTTTGCTTTCTTCCACAGTAATGACGCCATCCTTGCCGACCTTTTCCATTGCTTCGGCGATTTTTTCGCCGATTTCACGGTCATCGTTGGCAGAAATGGTAGCCACATTAGCAATTTGCTCGCTATCGGGAAGATCCTTACTTTGTGACTGTAATGCTTCAACAACAGAATCACGTCCGGCATCAATACCGCGCTTGATGGACATGGGGTTGGCACCAGCAGTCACATTTTTCAGACCTTCGGCGATGAGGGCCTGGGCCAGGACGGTAGCCGTGGTTGTGCCGTCGCCGGCAACATCAGACGTTTTGGACGCCACTTCACGGACCATCTGGGCACCGACATTTTCCAGTTTATCTTCAACTTCAATTTCCTTGGCGACCGTTACACCATCCTTGGTGATGGTGGGCGCGCCAAATTTCTTTTCAATGACGACGTTGCGGCCTTTAGGGCCCAGTGTGACCTTAACGGCATTGGCCAGTTTGTCTACACCTGCTTTCAGGGCGTTACGCGCTTCTAGACTATAGGTAATTTCTTTAGCCATTTTCTCTATCCTCCTTACAGGACGGCGAGAATATCACTCTCGCGCATGATTAAATATTCTTTTCCATCGTGAGTGACTTCAGAACCGGAATATTTACCGTATAATACCTTGTCACCTTTTTTAACAGTCATGGCGATAATTGTACCGGCATCGCTGGCTTTGCCAGGACCGACAGCCGCGACTGTTCCTTGTTGGGGCTTTTCTTGGGCTGTGTCCGGAAGGATGATACCTCCAGAGGATTTTTCCTCTGCAGCAGCAGCTTCCACAACCACACGGTCAGCCAATGGTTTGATGTTCAGAGCCATCATTTAACTCCTATTTGTTTTGTTGTTAGTTATTGTTCGTCTTCCAGTAGAATGCCCGTAGGCAGCGAAGAAATTATATGTTAATAATAACGTGAATCAATACTTTTTAGCACTCTTTATAGTAGAGTGCTAAATCACTTCCCTGTACTGCCAAACCCCCCGGAACCACGGCTTGTCTCTGATAGTTCATCAACAATCTCAAAATGGATCGGCGAACCGTCCATTGCAACCAGTTGAAACAAACGCTGCCCCGGTTCCACTGTATAATCTTCCTCTTTGATATTATCAACAGCAGCCATGATTTCACCACGGTAGCCACCATCAATCAATCCAATTGAATTACTTAACCGCAGAGGTGTTTTGGCAATACTGGAACGGGGCATAACCAGATATGGTTTATTCACCGTGTTTTCGCAAGCAATCTGCAAATGAATGAATGTCGACTCCCCTGCTTTTATCGTTTGTTCATTGATTACAAATAAATCGATTCCGGCATCACCATCATGAAAATGACTGTGGTGCTCATACAATTCTTTTACTGCAGCGTTGAATGGTTTGATCTTTAGATCCATAAGGAATTAACTCAACATATCTTTTAATAATTGAATATGCTTTGGCGTGGAACCGCAACAGGCACCAAGCACTGCCGGTTTAAGCTCCAAATATCTCGTAAAATTGTCATTAAAGTTAGAATCATTTATAATATCAAAATAATCATTATCAAAGTCTGTTTTGCCCAGATTTGGATACAATCCCCAATCACTCTCCCAATGTGACAGGAAAAGATCCAATGCACTATTCGTTGTTTCGATTTTATTGCAATTCATCAGCAGGCAGGAAACGGTTTGTTCAGCAATATAATTTAAACATGATATCAAGGCAGTTCCATCCAGCAAGTGTTCACCATCCTTGAAAATAAGACTTAACCAGCGAGGATTTGCATTATTTTGGCTCACTGATAAAGCAACCTCGATCTCAGCCATATTCCCCATGGTCTCAAAAAGCAAAATATCCACTCCTGCTTCAGTAAACCATTCCACAATCTCGCCATAGGTATCTTCAGCGGCACCCTTGCCTGGAAACAGATCGGGGCTGTAGCAATCTTCCACAGCAGTCATGGAACCGGCAACTTGGATGTATTCACCACCTGCTTTTCTTGCCAAGTCAACTGCAGACATTAAACTATCTTTCGCTCGTTCTTTAGCGCGCTGATGGGATAGACCAGCTTTGCGATACGTGTACGTGGTAGTACGAAATGTATTTGTCCTCAGTATATCAACGCCAGCTGCAGCATAGTCTTTATGTATACCTAAAACAACCTCTTTGTCATTCAAGTTGGCGTCAGCTGACCACATTGGTAATGGGAGATCCGCTCCCCGGTTGATCAATTCGGTACCCATGGCGCCATCAAGAATTGAAGGGATCAGTGATTGTTTCACATCCATTTCTTCCAAATTATATATATGATACTTCCAAAACCTAAAAATGCCAAGCCCCACACAGGTAAAATACTTCCCTGGGATACATGAAATTGAATAACACCCCAACTGATAAAAATTGCACTGATGATGTAGGCCACCGGAACTAACGGAAATAAAGGTGTACGATACACATCTTCATTTCCCCCCGATATACTTTGAGTTTTATGCACTTTAAGTAGAGTTGATATTGAAAGGGCTGAAAACATGATCATGACCACAGTAGCAGAATCAACCAGGTTTTCAATGTCCAATACAAACATGAGGACTATTGTCCAAAAAGCTTGAACCAAAATGGCGTTTACAGGTGTTTTGAATTGCGTGTGTAATTGCGCTGTGAATTGAAAGAAAACTCCCTGTTCCCCCATGGCTTGGATAACTCGCGCTCCTGCAGTCTGGATTGTGATGGATAATGAGCTGGCAACACTTACAAAAATGAGGATGGATAAAAACGTGGTCCAGCTTTCCGCGCCTACTGCCTTTAGTGCAATTAATGGAGCCATTTCCTGTCCTTGAATACCAGCCAATCCCACCGACATTAAAAAAGATAAATTCACGATAACATATATGATTGTGGTGATGAGTGTTCCGCCAATCAATGCTTTGGGCAGTGTCTTACGCGGATTATGAATTTCACCACCAATATATCCTGCCACATTCCAGCCCGTGTATGCAAAAAAGATGGGAATTAAGGCCCGGGAAAAATCGATGAATGGATTATCACTTTGCACAACTGGTTTTACTGTATCGGCTGTTGTTGAATCGCCACCAAACAAAAGTGAAACCATGAGGAAAATACCCAATATTTTGATGACAGTGAGAATGGATTGAAATCGTGAACCTACTTCTACTTTCAGGCAATGGATCCCTGAAAAGAAAAGTACCATAATTGTACCGAGCATAGGGACGGACAAGGCGTGCGATGCCGGGAAAAAATGGTGGACATATTTAGCTGAAAAAAGAGCCAGAACCGCAATAGATCCCGTTTCAAAAATAACCAAACTCATCCAACCATAGAGAAAAGCAGGAAACGGCCCAAACACCTTGTGCAGGTAAAGAAAGTCTCCACCTGTTTCCGGGAAGCGTGTGGATAATTCTGCTATGGCAAAGGCACCTAACAACGCCATCACTCCGCCACATATCCATGCCATTATTAATGCAAAATCACTAGATACAGGCGCTGCAGCGTATCCTGCCAACAGGAATATCCCTGAACCAATCATGTTTCCGGTGACCATCGATGTGGCATCGAATAGGCCTAAAACGCGCTTCGTTGATGTCATTTAATAATTGACTACGATTTATAAAGATTGAATGCGAGAAACAGCCAGCCCGGCAAAAATTGCGCCGGAGATTATGATCGATTTCATTCAGATGATGATTTTTGAACCACTGTGCGCATGGGGAATGGAATTTCAATACCCTCTTCATCAAAACGTTTGTGCAAATGTTTGATAAATTCATGGATCATTGGATGATGATCGCCATATCTACCGGCGCGCATATAAACAGTAAAATTAATACTTGAATCATCAAAGACTTGAAAACGGACTATGGGATCATAATCCTTGTTGGCTTCATCCAGGTCATCTATGACAGATTGGGCGACTTCCATCGTTACTCGCTCAACCTGTTCCAGGTCACTATCGTAAGCAACGCCCACAGGAATTTTGATAGAATAACTCGTATCCTTCAGGTCAAAGTTTTTGGTAATGGATTGGGAAAGCTTATTATTTGGAATGCTGATCACATTGTTGGCGCGCTCCACCATGGTTGTATTGCGCCAGGTGATATTGGAGATATAGCCCATTTCCCCGCTTTCCAATTGCACGAAATCCCCGATTCTTACCTTTTGGGATAATAAAATATGCAGACCGGCGAAAAAATCGGACAGTGTATCTTTCAACGCCAATGATACCGCCAAGCCACCCACACCCAAGGCTGTCAAGATGGGAGCGATAGAGATGCCGAAGGATTGAAGTATGATCATCAAGCCAATGGCAATGATAGTGATCCGTGCCAGGTTTGAGAAAATAGCTGTTGAAGGAAATCGCGAGCCCTTGCTAGCTGACCATTCATTGAGCAAATCAATGGTCATAGTGGATGATGCCATTGTTACGGAAAGCATCATTAATGTGATCGCGATCTTGGCAACGTATTCATTGTAAGGCGCATAGATTTCCAGGTCTCCTGCTGCAATATATAATACCACCAAAAAAAACCACAGGACTATCCGGGTTGAAATGGCGGTGAAAATTATATCATCGTATTTCCACTGGGTCTTGCTGGTGAGTTTTTTGACCCGTGAGTGAATAAAGCTCTTGAAAACCCATCCGGCGAGAATACCGATAGCGACCGTAATCATCGGCGGTAACCATATGTTCAATAATGGGTACATTTCTAAATATTCTTTTATTTGTTCCATCATAAGATAGCGAAATTACAACGCAATGGTTTAAATCTCCTCCTCTTCTATTTTAACAATAACCTCCAAAGCGCTGTTAGGATACAATAAATCCTGCTGTTCTTTTTCCGGTTCTAGTATATTCCTGCGAAACACTTGCTCACCTTCGATGTACAGAGATAAATATTGCAGTGACCGATCTTCATTGAAAGCCAAAGCCAAACCATGGAGGTTTTCCCCTTTGAAGGAAGTTTCCGAACGCAGGTTCCCTGATTCAAAGAGCTCAATTTTTGTGGTGATGCCAAGTTTATTTTCTGCATCTGTTGTTTCCAGGCCGAGATTATTCCAGTCCTTTTGAAAAACGATTTCATCGTTTTTGTACACCAGGACCTGCTTCATCCGGGAATTATCAAAATATTCTATCTGGCAAACCGGTGTATCGAGGTGATAAAATGTTTCTTTTTTAATAACGCCGCTGGGACTATAAATGCGCATAATGCCGTGTAGAATGCCATTATTATACGTTGTTATAGTTGAATATTCCCCATGGCGGTACCAGCGAAAATTGACGCCATCCAGTTTGTCATTTAAATAAACGCCACTTTCACGCTTGAAGCCGTTGGCATTCCATTTAGTAAAAGGGCCCGAGCGGATACTATTATTATACGTTATTGTTGATTCTAATTCACCGTTTTCAAAATACGTGTAGTGTTCACCATCTATTTTCCCATGAACATATTCAGCTTCACTTTGGAGGGTACCGTTGCGGTAATATTTTTCAACAGAACCGTTATATGTTCCCGACAGATATGTAATAGCAGAATCCAAATTGCCGTTAATGGCATACCATTTCCAAATTCCCGTTTTGAAACCATTTTGATATGTACCCACTATTGCTTTTTCACCGTTCACGTGCCACTTCCTGTAGTTACCCATATACTGGTTATCAGCATATTGAATCAGTGAATCGAGTCCTTTTATGTCATCATACCATTTCCATTCACCATCCTTTTTATCATTTGCATATGTACCTGTCATTACCTTTTTACCCGCATCATTCCAAACGGTTACCGGTCCATTCTTGATGCCGTTTAAATATGTGACCATACGTTCTTTTTTACCATTGGTACCCAGCCACGTCCATTTGCCATGGGGAATTCCATTTATATATTCACCAACCATGGACTTTTTGCCTGCTGAATTATAATGAATTATTTTACCATGGAATTTGTGATTCAAATATGTCATTTCTCTGATTTTTTTACCGGAGTTTGAATAATCAACACTTTTACCAGAAAGCATACCTTGTTCATACGTACGCACTGAATCTGGCTGCCCTTCTTTACCAAACCAGGACCATTTACTGCTTTTGCGGTTTTGTTCATATTTGCCCTGCTCGACTATTTCTCCAGATGATGAATACGCAACATGCTTACCATGGCGGACATTGCGGATCATCTCTGTTTTTGATGCCAACTGACCATTAATATGATAGGTCAATAATTCAACAATTACTGAATCTTTTGTACCGTCAACTCTCTGGACCTTCATCATAGCCACCGTTTTATCCTGGCCGTTGGTATAGCTGTCCATGACCACTGATACAGGGGCACAACTAAAGATTAATAAGGATAATAAGATGATGGTGATTCGATTCATGACCAGAATCTAATCAGGAATAACAGGAGTGAGTTAAGAAGAACTCCATGAAATAATAGAGTCAACGAGTTCTTCAATTCGACTTATCACTTCTTCATTCGCAACTTGCGAGCTATCAAATGCATCGCCAGTTGCATAAACATAGCGGGGAATAATTCGACAGCGGTAATCCAGCATAAGGCTGTTGGGGTTCAGGCTGGTGGATATGATTAGATGCATAGTGTTCTTTCTTAATAGGTTTGTGAATTTACTCCAGCCAAAGCTGCCTGTCTAAACTTCTGTACTGGATGGCTTCGCTCACGTGCTGAGACTGGATGTTTTTTTCTCCCTCAAGGTCTGCGATGGTTCGGGATACTTTCAGTATGCGGTCATAGGCCCGTGCGGACAAACCCAGTTTTTCCATAGCCTGTTTTAACAGGCCGCCTGCTTCCTTATCCAATTTACAATAAGTATTCAAATCACCCGTTTCCATCTGGGCATTGCTGAACATGCCGGGAGTTTTACTAAATCGATGCAATTGAACTTTTCGAGTGGATTGAACACGTCCCCTGATTTTTTCAGACACTTCACCATCTTCCTTGCCGGCCAATTGTTCAAAGGGAACAGCCGGGACTTCAATATGAATATCGATCCTGTCCATGAGCGGTCCGGAAATACGGCTCATATATTTCTGGATCATCTGGGGATTGCAGGTACATTCATTCTGGGGGTCGGTGGCATATCCGCAGGGGCAAGGATTCATGGCTGCCACGAGCATAAACCGCGACGGATAACTTAACGACACAGCCGCCCGCGCAATTGTTACTTCTCCATTTTCCAACGGCTGGCGCATCACTTCCAATACATTTTTTTTGAATTCTGGCAATTCATCCAAAAACAAAACACCATTGTGGGATAAGCTGACTTCACCCGGCCTGGGTACTGTTCCGCCGCCAATGAGACCGGCATCGCTAATAGTATGGTGGGGTGCGCGAAACGGGCGCGTGGCAATGATGCCCTGGCCATCCGACAGCAATCCGGCTACTGAATGAATCTTGGTTGTTTCCAGCGCTTCTTCCAAAACCAATTCCGGCAATATGGTCGGCAAACGCTTGGCCAGCATGGTTTTGCCGCTTCCCGGGGGACCGATCATAATTACGTTATGGCTTCCGGCCGCCGCTACTTCAAGGGCGCGCTTAACGTGTTCCTGTCCTTTTACATCGGCAAAATCAACGCTGTAATTTTTATAACTTTTAAATAGCGCAGCCTGGTCAACGGAAAACGGTTTATATGTATCCTGCTCATTCAGGATGGCAATCACATCAGCGAGCGATTTTACGCCCACAACCTTCACACCGTCTACGACACCAGCTTCTTTAGCATTTTCTTCCGGCAGTACTAACCCTTTGATCCCTTTATCCCGAGCACAAATGGCTATAGGCAAAGCACCACGAATGGGACGCAGTTTACCATCTAAGGCCAATTCTCCTAACAAGAGCATTTTTCCCAAATGGTCATGCTGTACTTCACCGATGGCCGCTAATATTCCAATCGCCATGGGCAAGTCAAAGGCACTGCCTTCCTTGCGGATATCAGCAGGAGCAAGGTTAATCGTTACATGTTTATGGGGAAATTTGTATCCGCTGTTCTTGATGGCGGCCCGCACCCGCTCCTTGCTTTCTTTCACGGCGCCTTCCGGGAGGCCGACTGTTCGAAATTTGGGTAATTTGGCGCCGGTAAGGTGGGCTTCTACTTCAACAACGTAGGCATCGATTCCGAGTATGGCAGAACTTAACGCCTTGGCCAGCATCAATTGCATGTGATGATTCCCTTGATGGCCAAGTAGGGAATCAGCAGGTATAAGATAGAATCACGAATCAGGTAAAAAGTGAAAAACGCAGCTAATACCACCCAGCCCTTTTTTTTGATCAATAATTTATAGCCCCCCTCTTGCCTGATGGCATTCCATTCCGATAAGAATCGGGGTTTATAAAATGACATTATTCCTCGCCGGGTTTGATCTTCCCATATTTTACATTCTCGTATTTTTCCCAAAGAGTTTCCCCTGCCGCCTGCTGAAAGCGAAATGCAAAAGCCATAGCTTCGTAAAACGGCTGATTAACAAACTCTTCGTGGCTGTAATATTCATCAATCCAACCAACAAATTCGTCGAGATCCTTGTCTTTCAATTGATCGAAGATACCGAAGACCAGTTCGGCCCGGTTATCATAATACCACTTTGTGAGATCTGTATGACCCAGTTCATTTTTCAATTCTTCGTACGTTTCATATGTTTGGGTCATGTACGAAAATAAATAGGTCTCTTTTTGTGCAGGTGTCAGTGTTTTCCAATAGGCCACGATGGGCGACATATTGGTGGGTTCAAAGTCCTGAGGCCAAATGAATGATATAAAAATAAATGGAATGATTAACTTTTTCATGCCTTACCTGTTTGCGAATTATCCATTCAAACTACAACAGCGAACTATTATTTACAATCCTCATTCTGCCCCAACCTCAACCCAGTCATCGTGCTCTTTTATAAGGTCGATGAGCTCATCCACAGCATTGGATGTAGGAATGTTGCGCCGGACCACTTCCTTCCCTTTATATAATGAAATGACACCTTCCCCACTGCCCACGTAGCCGTAGTCGGCATCAGCCATTTCGCCGGGTCCGTTGACGATACAGCCCATGATGCCGATCTTCATTCCTTTCAGGTGAGCAGTGCGCTGGCGGATATTAGCTGTGGTTTCCTGGAGGTCAAACAGCGTGCGGCCGCAGGATGGACAGGAAATATATTCCGTTTTGGAGATCCGAGTTCGGGTGGCCTGCAAGATTCCAAATGCGGTTTGATTGATGAATTCCAGATCTTCATCACCATTCAGCCAGACCCCATCTCCAAAGCCATCAACCAAAAGTCCACCAATATCTGTAGATGCGGCCAACCTGCAGTGTTCCCTGTCCAAGTTATCAAGGTCGCGTTTGATGATCACCGGTAACTGTTGATCCATTGTTAAGAAACCACTTCGCAATTCTGCCAAGGCATGGTCGGTCTCTGCTTCCAGGATCAATACAGAGTTGGATGGCAGCGATTGCATGAAATCTTCATTTATTTTTGACAAAGTACAGCTGACAAAATTCAATTCTTTTGATGTATTTGAAAGATCGTCTGTAATCAACGGATATGTTTGAGGTGCGTCTTTCCATACATCACTATCTTGGATCACACTAACCATCCCCGGTAATTCAAATTCGATCTGTTTCTTTCCGATATATATAAAATCTGCCGCTGCATCGGCGGTGGTCCATTTATCCAATTCTTCATTGTAATAAAGCCCGCTAGGTTTCAGATCAGCTGGTGCAATGGTATCCAAATGACTTAAATCAATGATGACCCTGGGAACCTCCTCGCCACCCACATTTTGTACCTGTATGGATGGACGTTTTTCATACTCAAAGGGATGGTAATTGACTGAATCAAATTCCGGAAGATGGGCGGTTCGAGGAGATGCATATCTATCCGCTAATGCTTTGGCCACCGGAATCTCGGCTTCCGGTTCTTCCGTGAGTGAAACACGGATCGTATCACCCAGTCCATCTTCCAAAAGAGAACCAATTCCTACAGCAGATTTGATGCGGCCGTCCTCGCCCTCACCGGCTTCGGTCACACCCAAATGGAGGGGATAATCCATCCCTTCCTTGATCATGGTGGCTACCAGTAAGCGGTAGGCCTGGACCATAACCTGGGGATTAGACGCTTTCATGGAAAATATAATATCATGATAATTTTCATCCCTGCAGATCCGGGTGAATTCCATGGCGGACTCTACCATACCCAGCGGTGTATCGCCATAGCGGTTCATGATCCGGTCCGAAAGGGAGCCGTGGTTTGTACCGATACGCATGGCAGTGCCTTCTTCCTTGCAAATTTTAACCAAAGGCGAAAACCGTTCTCGGATCCGTTCCAGTTCTTCATTATACTGATCATCAGTGTATTCCAATATCTCAAACTTTTTCTTATCAGCATAATTACCGGGATTTACGCGGACCTTTTCCACGATCCGTGCGGCGATCTCCGCGGCGTTGGGTGTAAAATGAATATCGGCCACCAATGGCTGTGTGTATCCGCGGCGGTGGAGCTCATCTCGAATATTTTTCAGGTTCTCGGCCTCGTTCTTACTGGGAGCCGTGATGCGGACGATTTCACACCCGGCCTCGATCATACGAATGGACTGCTCCACCGTGCCCATGGTATCCATCGTATCGGTGGTGGTCATGGATTGGATACGAATGGGCTGATCGCTGCCTACCACTACATCGCCAACAAGGACCTCGCGGGTATTGAACCGGGAATAGGAATTCAGGCTATTGCAAAAAGGGTGATATTTTTCCACAGGGAAATTTAATTCTTAAATGGCGTTTCAGAATATGTCTTCGCCAGTTCGATCGTATAGGTATAATTATCAAGAGCGATGCATTCTGAATATGCCTGGAGTGCAGAATCTCGTTGATTTTTTACATCATGGATTTGACCTTTTAAACACCAAGCGTTAGCCAAAATGATGTCCAGTTCGGCGCCGTAATTATGCACAGCTTCATTAATATAAGCCAGTGCTTTATCATTTTTTCCTTCTTTAAAATGGAATAATGCAAACTCATACTGTAAATAACCATAATACCAACTTTTTTGAATCTCGGTCAAATTTGAATACATTTTTTTCAACGTGTTCAATGATGTCAGTGCCGAATTCATCTTTCCACTGCGGATCAAACTTTCTGTATACAAGATGCGGAAATAAAAATTCCGGGGAAATGTTTGCGCCAGGATAGAACTATGCTCCAGCGCTTTTTCAGGGTCGACATCTACCCAGAGATAAATGAACGAAATGATCCCTTTGGCCTCGATCCACGACCAAGGGCCTTCGTTGGCTGCCCATTCTATCTTTCCTCTGCCCCGCTCCCTGGATGGATCTAATCCCAACAGACTGGCGCCCCATTGGATGAGCACGTTGCTCAATCCGGCATAATATTCAACAATTCCTATTGGCAGTGCTGCATCCACAATATCCGGGTGATCCCTTTCCACTGTTTGAATGATACGAAACCCGGAATAAGCCCAGTTCAATGTTTCCAACCATTCCTTTTTCCCCAAATAAATACGGGCCTTGAGCCCCGTGGCGGAACCCAGGTAGAGTTGGTAATTGGGGTCTTCGGGATATTTCTCCACCAACACTTTATAAACAGGAATGACTTCATTCAAAACACTTTCCAGATCAATGTAGGTTTGTTCTACAGATGAATTGGCCTGGTTGTGGGTAAAGCGTGCGGCTGCCCATGTTAAATGAATTGTGGGATTTTCCGGGTGGTCCTGCCGTACTTTCGCCAAGATCTCGATAGCTTTTGCTGTTTCATAATTGTAAAAGGCGTGGACGCCTTTGCGAATAGCATCATCGCCTGGGTAGGATTGGGCGAATATTAATGTAGTAAATAAAACTGGAAAAAATTTCTTCATGTAATAATTATAAAATAAACGTGAAAAAAGTAGTATCAACCCTGCTGGGCGATCATGAGCCAGCCCCGTGCTTCGTTACTGTCGGGGTTCAGCTCCAGGCTCCGCTGCCAGGCGGCCTTGGCCAGCTGGCGTTCATTCATCTTCCAATAGGTAATGCCCATTCCGTTGTAGGCTGCGGCGTCCATGGGTTTGAGTTCCACTACTTCTTGATAGGCCGCCAATGATTCTTTATGCATGCCTTTTTCTCGGTAATACTTACCCAAGCTGCGCATGGCTCCCGGGAGCCAACTCCGGGAATGATTGTTCACACTCAATGCTTTGCTGAATGACGTCCGGCCCATGGACGATTCACCCAAGCGGTTGTATTCCACCGCCATGATGTAATAGGCCTGGGGCAGCAATGTTTTCACTAACGGATGTTCAGATGCATAATGGAGGAGGTCTTCCCAAGCGGCTGCGGACCGTCCCCATTCATTGGCGTTAAAATAGCTCAAACCCTGCATGTAGCGGGCATCCACATCGTAATTATTCAAATATACCACATCACTGAAAGCCAGGGCGGCATAGACGTATTTACCCTGGTTGAAATATAAATGTCCCAATGAAAGATGAGCGTCCTCATTCCGGGGATCCATTTTGATGGCGCTCTGGTATGACGACTTGGCCCGGTCGATCTCACCCAATTCTTCGAAGGCCCTGCCCTGTAGATACACAAAACCACCATGCTCGGGAAATTTCTCTCTAGCCAGGACTGATAGTTTGATGGCGTCTTCATAATCACCGGAATTGAGTTTTTGTTTAATGAGGGTCAATTTTTGTGCGGGTCCCTTGGGGTTCTTTATAGCAGATTGCTCAAGGACAGTTGTGTTTTCATTTGAACCTCTGCCGGAAGCCAATATATCCAGTGTGGCTCGGTGGCTGGGGTCCAGTGCCAGGGCTTCTTCGTAGGATTGCCGGGCTTTGACCATATCACCCATGCTCTGGTACATATTTCCAAGATAAAAATGGGCATCCGGGTTCAAGGGATTCTGGGTCAATACACGCATGTATACATCCTTGGCGTTTTCCCAATCGTGGGTCTGTTCATAGTGCATGCCCAATTGACGCTGGGCGCGGATATCATAAGGCGCCTTGGCGGCAGCAGATTCATAATCCGTCGTAGTGTATTTTGCCTTGGATTCGATCCGTACCACTTCTTTCTTTTGCTGGGGAGTAGATAGATAGCGCGTGGCGCGGGCCATGCGGCTGCGGCTGGTGTTCATTTTATTGGTATAATCGAACAGTTCGTTGGAAAGTTGAAACACTGAAACTTCTTTTTTTGGAACCGGTGTCGCTTCCACTTTTTTTGGTGCACGCTTTTTGGTCTTTTTGGAAGGTTTCTTCTTTTTAGCAGGCTTCTTTTTCTTGGATTTTTTCTTTTTAGACGGTTTTTTCTTTTTACTGGATTTCTTTTTCTTGGAGGATTTTTTCTTTTTTGACGATTTCTTTTTCTTACTTGGCTTTTTCTTTTTCTTTTTCTTCTTATCCTGTTCCTGGGCAACAATAGAATTTGAAGATGTATTCATGGGGAGTGCCCCGGCAAACATAGCCAGGAGCAATAAGCGTGTGATCCAGTGGAATATCTTTATACGCATGAGGTCTTGAATGAATTTACGAAGAGACGGGAAAATGAAAAGGTGTTTTTGATCAAAGGTTAACTTCCTAATTGGATCCATTTAGATCGAATTCCACCACCCTCTCCCGGTTCAGTCCAGGCAACAAATACATGATCGTCCACCAATGCCAGTTTGGGATATCCGCTTCCTCTTCCGGAGCTGATATCGAACTCGCTCAACAGTTTAGCACTTCCAGAAGCACTCGCCTTTTTCAAGACCAATTTACCACTTTCTACACCTTCTTCCAGCCAGCTCACCAAGACCGTTTCATCATCCAGCCATACCAGGTCCGGGCGGCCGATGGCCTTGCCATCATCGATTCTGATGGGCGCGCCAAATGACATTCCGCCATCATGGGAAAATGAGATATTTACCTGTGGTGCATTATCAGGTGCAGTATACCAGGCGATGGCCACGTTTTCGCCGTTTGCTCTCATGGCAGGACCATTCACTGGGCAACCGGGGACGACCCAGCCATCATCATGGATAGGACGGGGAAGTTGAGCACCGTTGATAAATGATAATTGAATATTTCGTGTTTCATCCGGATCACGATCCCGAAATGCCACCAACGGTCCTGCGGATGTATTCACTGCCGCCATTACGTTATATTGATCTTATTATTTTAACCAATACTCGTTTTTTCCGCATCCCATCATATCGTAGATAGTGATATTGACCAGTGCATCTTCAGGTTCGTTTGACCCCCACCACTTGAAACATTTTATAAAGCGAGACGGCAGTTGCTGTGGCAAGTTCATTCTCTAAATCAGTCGAAAGTTTTATGAGCTCGGACTCGCTGCTGAAACCCAGTTCAATCATCTTAGGTGCCATATCTCTCAAGGCCATGAGATGAAGTTTTCTCGCTGGCAAGTCTAGTAAAGGCTGAAAAATCTGCTGAATTAGAAGCTTTAAGCCTGCACTTTCCATAACATTGGCCATGGTATAGGCGATTTTAAATTGGCTCTTATTCGCAGCATAGGTTTTTATGGCAAGCGCTTTAAATTTCTCCATGGCAGGAGAATGCGGATAACTGATGACGTGTTCCATAATTGGCGGCTCTTCACAGACCAATCTCCCATTGGGATTCAGCGCATTCATCATTTTTTGCATAACCACATCCGGGTCATGCAAATGATGCAATATCATTCTGCAATAAATGATATCGAATTTTCTATCGAGTTCATCAATATGATGCACATCTGCAACAATGCATTCACAATTTTCATAGGCTTCTGTTTTGCTCTGGGCTTTGCGAATATACTCGGGGCTTAGATCGACCGCGAGGAGTTGCCCCCCCTTTGTCAATTGTTGACACAACCATGGTGTCATCGCTCCGGGACCACAACCCAATTCTAATACCGATAAATTTGCTTTTAATCCAGCCTGCAAGAGCAACTGCTGACTGGCATGCTCATACAATTCATGCTGTCGCAATAAACGCTCTGCTGATTTCTCATCGGCTTCTAAGACATATTGCTTTAAGGTGTCCATGGTCATACCCCAAATGGAGAGTTCAAACTTAACAAGAGGAGAAACTTATCTTGATTGGCAGTGCCATCTCCTTACTTAAATCTACCCATCATCCCACAAACAAAAAAACCCTGCTCCAAAAAATACCGAGACCTAAAATCGTCCGAATACGCCCCTAAAAAAATCGTTGTAGGGTAAACCCCGCCCTTAAAAACCCTCATTCTCTTCCAGGTGTCGCATAAGTCTAACCTTGTCTACGTTTGACCATTTCTGTCCAAGTCAAATCTTAATAATCGACTTCAGGTTGCTCCGATTTTAAAAAAATAGTCGGCCGCCATCGCCCGATTTCCGAAAATCTCCGTTCAAATATTTCCCGTCATAATATGGTATAAGAAATCTATAGTAGCAGCTATTATGCAAGCTGCTTATTTCATTAAACTCAAAAAAGGAGCTATTATGTTAGCTAAAATAAAAACCATTACAAATCTGGGGTCTGTTGTCATCAGTGTTGCACTGGTAACACTTCAAGTAATTGACTTGTTTACAAACGAAAATAACAACCCGGCTATTAGCGATGGCAACGAAACAGACGAAGGCTAAACTCCCCCAGGAGCAGGATGATACCGTAATTGAAGTCAGTCTTCGTCATGTTATCATTCTCTTTTGTGGTATAAGCATCGCAACACTTGTAGTGGGGACCACATTAATATATGTGAAGGACCACTCGAAGATAAAACGACAACAGGCTTTCTTTGATGGTACAAAGGAAGTTTTAAAACTAATCTCTAAAGGAGACAACAATGGAA
>Ga0208521_1000897_pt1 | contig 16829 bp, 14 predicted proteins | sample ETNtaG_24_FD_185754 | JGI IMG/M metagenome (GOLD analysis project Ga0208521, IMG submission 185754) | Marine microbial and viral communities from oxygen minimum zone, Eastern Pacific Ocean - ETNP201306SV47 (SPAdes) (version 2) | ecosystem: Environmental > Aquatic > Marine > Oceanic ... | reverse complement strand
GCCACATGAAACAGATAGAGGATTTAGGGATTGGCACAATAGACCTTGTTGTTGTTAATCTGTATCCGTTTCAGAAGACTATCAGTAAAGAGAATGTATCTCAGGAAGAAGCTGTTGAAAATATTGATATTGGCGGGCCATCCATGATCAGGTCTGCAGCCAAAAATTTTAAACACGTTGCAGTTGTAGTAAATCCTGAGCGTTATGACGCGCTGCTCGAAGAATTGAATGAAGAAGGCGGTGACCTCTCGTACGAGACACGTTATAAACTGGTTACCGAGGCATTCGAACATACCAGTCAGTACGATAAGGTAATCTTTAATTATTTTAACAGAGGCAATAAAGAAGCTTATCCGGACGCGTTAAGCATTGTACTGCATAAAAAACAGGACTTGAGATATGGAGAAAATCCCCATCAGACAGCAGCGTTTTATACCGATAAAGGCTTTGGTGTTCCATGTATTTCAAATGCGGAACAATTGCACGGTAAGGCTTTGTCTTTTAATAACATATTGGATACCGATGTTGCCATTGAAATCGTTAAAGAATTTGATACACCATCTGCCGTCTTGATCAAACATGCTAATCCGTGTGGTGTAGCATGCGCAGAAAACCTTAAAGACGCCTTTACAAAAGCGTATAGCACCGATACTGTTTCGGCTTTTGGATGTATACTGAGTTTGAACAGGACAGTTGATGAGAAGACTGCCGAGGCCATTACAGAACCTGGTCATTTTGTTGAGGCGATCGCAGCGCCTGGTTTCGACGATAAGGCTATTGAGATTTTGACTACAAAGCGAGGCTGGGGAAAGGACCTTCGGTTGTTGAAATTGAACTCATTAGGTGATTCACCTATAAGGAAGGGAATAAATGATTTCAGGGGAGTTGTCGGGGGGGTACTGGTTCAGGATAAAGATATGAATTCCGGTGACAAAGACCAGCTGAAGGTAGTTACAAAAAAAGCTCCGTCAGATGATGAAATAGAGGAAATGTTGTTTGCGTGGAAGGTTTGCAAACACACTAAATCTAATGCAATAGTTTTTACAAAAGATAAGATGGTTGTTGGTGTAGGAGCGGGCCAGATGAGCCGCGTTGACTCCACAAATATCGCAATTAGCAAATCGGGCGGCAGGACCGCTGGAACTGTTATGGCCTCTGACGCCTTTTTTCCTTTCAGGGATTGTATAGACATTGCGGCTAAGGCCGGAATTACTGCCATAATACAACCCGGTGGCTCCAAAAAGGACCAGGAATCGATAGATGCAGCAGATGAAAACGGAATTGCGATGGTCTTGACAGGAGAGAGGCACTTTAAGCACTAATTAGTTTTAATACATCATTAATATTTCTGGAAAGGAGTAATAGATTTATGAAATTAAAGAATAACATACTTAACAGTTTACTGGCAGTTGCGTTTTTGATTATGATCTTCCAGGCAGGGTGTGCAACAACTACGGTGAAAGAGACACCATTGCCAACAGAAACAGAAGAGGTGGTGAAACCGGTACCTGTTCCTCCAGCAGAAGCGGTAGAGAAACCGGTATCTCCTGCACCAATGGAAGCGGGAGTAAGCCTGTCAGAGATTACCGATCCAAATCAAATTCCCGACTTTAAAGATGATTATGGCAGGACAGAGTTGCTTTACGCGGTAGACAATAGCAGGTTATATTTTGAGAAAACAAATGCATACCCTGATTCATTTAAATCAATTGGTTTTACTCCAGAAAAGCAGATAGAGACATTAACTCTTTTCAGGGATGGATACGTTAGTAGTAAAAACTCACAAGAGTTGACTGAGTATATTACTAAGAATTTCAGGATCTTTCAGGCTACTGGAAAGGAACATGGAGGCGAAGTCAACTTTACAGGTTATGGGTTTCCAATTCTCGACAAAAATGTTGCACATAGTACAAGCCTTGCATATGATTGGAAAAATGATTGGAAAACTTCAGTCTATTTTGGTTCATTAGGTTTACGTGTTATCCCAATGAGGGGCATCGCTGCCGATGACAGGGCTTTTCCTCCCGGTGGACTTGCCTTTGTGCTTATTGAAGAGGCGACAAACCTTAATGAGGAAGGGCAAGCCGGGAAATCATTTTTTGTATTAACACATGATTCAAGGAGTACCACCAAAACGACTGACAGGGCGGAAATTTTCTTTGGGATAGGCAAAGATACCCTCCAAAAGGCAGAGAACTTTAATACTAATGGCAAACTCTATTACCTTCTAAAACGATAAGATACTCGTTTCCACTCAGAATGAGGAAATGAGTACTATCCGGTTGGATACACAAGTATGGTACACATTTCCTTGTTCTTGCACCGTTTTGCCACTACTACGACAATATAGCACTTGTACTTCCGAGCTGTATGTGATAACCTCCCGCCTCTTATTTTTAGACAAAGCATGACTTTTGCCGGTTTCTCCGGTATAAGAGAGTGGCTTTACTCAGGAATCATCACGGATGAACGGTTTATATACAGTGTAGATTCCGGGTAAATAGCAGCCGGAAATTTAGAAGAATTTTTCAGAAAGGTAAATATGCAGAGAAATAATTGGTGGAAATATTTACTTGTTGTCCTGGTTGCAGGAACAGCGGGTGTTTTGTTCATGGGCATCAAGACATACAAAGATGCACCTCCAAAGCCGGATTATGTTTCATCTTCAGGGGAGCCAGTCTTTATGCGGGCTTCCGTCGAGCGTGGACAACAGGTTTTTCAGAAATATGCTCTGATGGAATACGGCAGTATGTTCGGGGACGGCGCTGCCCGTGGACCGGATTTTACTGCCGAAGCGCTTCACCAGATTGCGGTAGAGATGAACGATTATTACGGCAAGCAGTTCACAAATGGCAGAACGGAGGAGCTGACTCAAATAGAGAAAGACGGTATCTCTGTTCGTGTTAAGCGTGAGCTCAAGACAAATTACTACGACAGGGAGAGGGATATTGTCGTCCTCACTGAAGGACAAGTATACGCCGCAGGACAGCTGGTCGAATATTATCGTTTAAAATTCAAGGGAGATCACAGGGAGTCTTTCAAGCCGGCAGGCTATATTACAGACGACTCTGAACTCGAAGACCTTGCTGCCTTTTTCTTCTGGGGATCCTGGGTTTGTGCGGCAGAAAGACCGGGAGGCGAATCCAGTTATACCCATAACTGGCCATACGACGAATACGCGGGCAATATCCCGACACCTTCGGTAATATTGTGGAGTGTTATCGGGATGCTGTTCTTCATTTTCGGTTTGGGCGCTGTTCTCTGCATTTATGGTTATTATGCCAAGTCTTCCGGACTGCAGCCACCGGCTAAAGAAAAGCCGGTTAGCAATGAAAGCATTTCATCATCTGTTCCTACTGCCGGCCAACGTGCAACATACAAGTTTTTTGCAGTTGCAGTTGCGATGTTTTTCCTGCAGATAGTGGCCGGTGTTCTGACGATTCACGATTTTGTCGGATTTACAACCTTTTTCGGTTATGACATTGCTGAATACCTGCAGATCACGATTACCCGAAGCTGGCATGTTCAGTTATCGATTTTGTGGATATCAGTCTGCTGGATAGCCGGTTCCATCTTTATTCTTCCGAGTATTCACCGGCAGGAGTCTAAGCATCAAGTTACACTTATCAACGTGCTCTTCTGGTTACTGATTACAGTAGTTGTTGGTATGCTTGTGGGATGCTTTATGGGACCAAAGAACATGCTTGGCGATCATTGGCGTCTCCTTGGTAATCAGGGTTGGGAATTCGTTGAACTTGGCAAGTTGTGGCAGATCTTCCTTTTTGCTGCGCTCATTATGTGGGCCGTGATTATATACCGTGGGGTAAAACCGGCTTTGAAGGGACAGTCGGCGTTTTCATTGCCGTATTGGATTCTTTACTCGGTTGTGGCTATCACTGTTTTATTTACGTCCGGATTTGTATCCGGACCAAACACCAATTTTGTCATTGCTGATTTCTGGCGCTGGTGTGTCATACACATGTGGGCAGAGTGTTTCTTTGAGGTCTTTACAACAATCATAGTTGCCTGTTATCTGGTGTTCATGGGTTTAATTACACGGCAGGCTGCTACCAGGGTGATTTACCTTGCTACATTGCTGTTTCTCGGCTCTGGCCTGTTGGGTATCTCCCATAACTTTTACTGGAATGCAAAACCCGCGGCACTCATGGCCATGGGCAGTGTTTTCTCGACTCTTCAGGTTGTTCCCCTCATACTGCTGACGATTGAAGTGTGGAAATTTGCGCGGGTACCGGATTATTCATTAGGGAAACGTTCTGAGAATGAAGCCGTAAAAGGGACTTCCTTCGGGTTCTCAGAGGCATTTCTTTTCCTCATTGCCGTAAATTTCTGGAATTTCTTCGGTGCCGGTGTACTTGGTTTGATTATAAACCTCCCAATCATAAATTATTTCGAGCACGGCACCTACCTGACGGTCAATCACGGTCACGCTGCATTGATGGGTGTTTACGGTAACGTTTCGCTTGCTGCAGTTCTGTTCTGCAGCCGTCACCTTATAGTCTCCAGGCGCTGGAACGTACGCCTCCTGCGCTCTTCCTTCTGGGCGATAAACGTGGGGCTTCTGCTGATGGTTGCGCTGGATACATTTCCTGCCGGAGTGTTGCAATTTAAGTTAGTTGTTGAGAGCGGCTACTGGATCGCCCGTTCACAGGAATTCATTCTTGGTGGTCCTTTCCAGGTACTGACATGGATGCGCGCGGTTGGAGGTGTGGTTTTCTTTTTTGGTGGAGTGATACCTCTGTTTTACTTCATGATGACGCGCTTGAATTCGCTCAAGGCCGCTGCGCCGGGGCATGTACCAGCAGATCCGGTTCGTATAGAAGAGCCATTACCGGGATTAAATGTACAGACTGCATAGGTATTTTAAAAAGGGGAAAAGATTTATTTTATAAGTCTGCCCCCCCTTTTTTATTTAAAAAGAGCTAAATTATATGGAATGGAAAATTGTAGGTATAATCGCTGCAGTGTGTACTACTGCCGGTTTTATTCCTCAGATAATAAGGGGTGTACGAACAAAAAAACTGGAAGACACTTCTCCAATTATGTACATACTTTTGATCTTTGGCCTCTCCCTGTGGCTATCCTATGGTATACACCTTGGGGATATGATAATCATCGCGGCCAATGCAGCCGGATTATCATTCAGTGTATTCATCCTGATTTTGCGCTATAAGTATATGAGGCAAAGAAAATAGATTAATGCTTGCCAGGGTGTTGCGTGAAATATTACTGTAAACAACTATAAATACTTTCCAAATATAATACTCAATCTCTCCTTCACTTCGTCAGGGATGTTTTCCTTCTGCGTTACAATGGCATTACTTACCGCATTAACACACCCACATCCTCTTTCACCTTCAATCATTGGGATGGCATGTTTAACGATGGCTTTTGCCATATCAACGTTTTTCATTATATTTTGAAGGACTATCTCAGCGGTAACGTCTTCCTCTCCTTCATGCCAACAGTCATAGTCAGTAGAAAGAGCAAGCGTGCTGTAGCATATCTCGGCTTCACGAGCCAGCTTGGCCTCCTGTAAGTTTGTCATACCAATAACGCTGACATCCCATTGGCGGTAGATTAATGATTCTGCTCTCGTTGAGAATTGAGGTCCTTCTATGCATACATAGGTGCCTCCCTTGTGAACGGTAGCTCCGGCATTCTTTGCAGCTTGATGGAGTGTTTCGGCAAGAACACTACAAACCGGATCAGCGAGGCTTACGTGTCCGACAATTCCGTCACCGAAGAAGGTGCCTATTCTACCCCTTGTGCGGTCAAGAAACTGGTCGGGAATGACAATATCGAGAGGTTTAATTTCCTCCTTCATACTTCCCACCGCACTGACGGCAATTATCCTCTCGACTCCCAGCTTCTTCATGCCGTATATATTTGCGCGGAAATTCAGTTCAGACGGTAATATATTGTGGGTTTTTCCGTGTCGAGGCAGGAAGACAACTCTTTTTCCTTCCAGATTTCCTGTGATAAATTGATCAGAAGGGTCTCCGAAAGGTGTTTCCACTTTAATATTTTCAATGTCTGTTATTCCTTCAATGTTATACAAACCACTACCGCCAATTATTCCTATTTTTCCGATATTCATATTCCTATTCCTTTATTAACAAAGTCTTTTTAAAAGTGGGTTATTTTAACGCTGCATCCTGTACCGTCAAGAACTAAATTAATCTTGATTGACACCAAATTCAATCTTTATATAATATGCAATCTCTATAAGATCGATACAAATATTTCCATTTTATTAGTTTTGCATCTAAAGTTGGCTGAAATAAAGCTTGGATGGGAATGACGAATCGACTAGGCACTTAATTCGCTTTTATTTTGTTTTACGTTTTAGGAGAAATCTAAGGTGATAGAAGACACTCAGACTGAGAATTTTGAAGATGTTCAGTATATTAAGGAGAAGTTCAGTTGTATTAAAAAAGAAATTGAGAAGGTTATTGTAGGCCAGGATGAGATGATAGAGGCTATTATTATTGCCCTCTTTGCTGATGGGCACATTCTGTTGGAAGGTTATCCAGGCCTGGGAAAGACTATAACTGTCAAGACCCTGTCAAGGGCAATTGATGCAAAATTTCAGAGGGTTCAGTTTACGCCTGATCTGGTACCTGGCGACATTACAGGATATGAATTGTGCGATCCTGAAACCAGAAAGAGCACTGTTCAAAAGGGGCCGATATTTACTAATCTGCTTCTGGCAGATGAGATTAACAGGGCACCTGCAAAGGTACAGAGCGCTTTGCTGGAAAGTATGCAGGAAAAGCAGGTAACGATAGGTAGAGAGACATTTAAACTGGAGAAGTTGTTCACCGTCCTTGCCACTCAAAACCCGATAGAGATATCTGGGACATATCTCCTGCCGGAAGCCGAGGTAGACAGGTTTATGTTTAAGCTAAGGGTTACTTATCCTTCTTATACTGAAGAGAGGGAGATTGCGGAGAGACAGGTCAGTGACAAAGAGCCTGAACTTGTTGTGGTACTGCATCCTGACGAAATAATTTCATTGAGACACTTCATAACAGAGAAGATTCCTTTGCATAAGGAATCTGAAATCCTGAAATATTCAACACGTATAGTAAGAGAGACAAGGCCGAACGGTGATGGTGACGAATATATAAGTAATATGGTTATGTATGGTGCTTCTCCTCGGGCTTCGATTTATCTGGCAAAGGCCGCACGTGTTTGTGCCTTTCTGTCAGGGAGCAAGATAGTACTGCCGGAACACATCCATAAAATGGCTTATCCTGTCTTAAGGCACAGAATAATTTTAACGCACGAAGCAGAGTCTCAGGGGATTGATCCGGACGATATAATAGATACTGTATTGAAAAAGGTGCCGATTCTGGAAGCAGATGCTTTAAATTAAATTGTACGTACCTGCCAAAAAGCCGGTTGGGCAGAGACTTTCGTAGATAATGACTTTTGAATAAAAGGCTAAAGCCTTAACTCCAACAGAATTAGTTTTTTGGCCTTAGTACTTGTGGAGTTAAGGCTTTAGTCTTTTATAAACCATGTTTAGTGTAAGCCCGATCGAAAAGCTATTTGGACAGGCAAAGTATACTAATTAGCGAACGGAGTGAACTGATTTATTGAGAAGCAAGATAAGATTACATATACAGAGAATGGTAGCTAATCTCTTTGCAGGTTCTTTTTCCAGTTACATGAATGCAACAAGGGGGATTGAGCTTGATGAGATGAGGCAGTACCAGCCGGGCGATGAATTCAGGTCTATCGACTGGAAGACTACTACAAGGACAGGGGTCTTGCATGTCAGGTTAAAGTTGGTGGACAAAAGAACCAACATATTCTTCCTGATTGACAGAAGCGGATCAAAGAAGTTTGGTTCGACAGGTTTTACTAAGGAAGATATTCAGTCATCTATAATTTCCATCTTGGTTGAAGCTGCAACAGAAGCCGGTAATCTTGTTAGTTTCATCACCTTTACAGACAGAATCGAGAAATACATTCCTCCCCTGCCAGGTCAGAATGAAGGTGCCAGGATTGCCAAAGGCATAATGAGTGATAAGACTGAAGGCGTGCGTACCGATATCAATTGTGCCTTTAAATTTTTGAACAGCATGCAGTTTAAACCTTCACTTGTATTTGTGTTATCTGATTTCTTTGCACCGTTTGATTATGAGGCATCACTCAAATCCCTTGTGAAAAAACATGATGTTATTCCCATTATTATTTCAGATTTAAGGGAAGAGATAATTCCCGGGGCAAGGGGCTTTGTGGCAGTAAAGGATCTGGAAACACAAGGCGTGAAGTACCTGGATTTGTCTAAAGACATTATGGGGAGTTCGCAACATCTTGGTTTGTTTAATAAACTAAATTTGGACTGTCTTACATTGATGACTGGCCAGAATGAAGAGCAATGGACAAAGGCATTGTCAGACTTTTTTGATAAGAGGGTAAGACGAAGAAGCAGGGTAAAGAGATGAAAAGGGTTTTATTTACAATTTGTCTGTGTGTATTAATCATGATTGTGAGTCTGGACAGATGTAAAGGACAGGAAGGTTACAGGCAGCATCAGGCGTATGGAGAATCCGCCCAGCCGAATGATGCCGATACATTGATACCAGAGATGGATGCGGCTGTTGAGTTGTGGCTTTTTGTAGGGAACTACCGGTTTGTCACAGGTAAAATGATACATTTAACACTTCAGATGGTGTGGAAGCTCGGTGTCAGTGTAAATGTGGAGTTGTTTAAAGAGGTTGATCTGTCTCCATTTAAGATAGAAAAGGTGACTGTCGGGGAGAGGCAGATATTTAATAATGATAGTGACTTTTGTGTCATAACCTACATCCTCTCCCTGCCTGATAATGCGGAGGAGAAGGTGTATACCGTACCGGTATTTTCTATTCCTTATAACGATGAGGCAAATAAGACATCCGGACACGTGCAGACGTCTCCCATGGCATTAAAGAAGGTTCCGATTATGGTAGAGACAGAGTTAGATAGAGATATAGTTGATATCGGGGACAGGTTTAAATATAAACTTATCATCTGGCACGAGAAGTATGTACACATACTCAAAGAAAACATGGAAGGGCTTAACCTTAATCCGTTTAAGTTGATGAATTTCGGGATTAATGAAGAAGTTGAAGGGAAGTTGAGAAAGACAACGGTAGAATACGAACTCTCAATCTATGACGTGCCTGGTCAGTCAGAGAATTTTGAAATTCCTTCACTGCCGGTACTTTACAGTATTAATCATGAAGGGGATGCCAAGTATAAAGAGGGTGAGAAAACAGCAGCAACACAGAAAATAAGCACTTCTGCAATTCCTGTATTAATCAACAGTTTATTAAAAAGAATTGATGTGCCCCTTGAAGGCTTGAAGGGTCCGCTTATGTATTCACAGAAGGATAAATGTTTGAGAAGCCATCTGCCTATTATTCTGGGGTTCGTTATCATAATTGCTCTGGGGGCAAATGAGATCAAAAAGCTTGTTTACGGGCTGTCTGAAGCTATTAAGGAGAGGATGGCAAGGTCACCTCTTGCACATGCAGAAAGGCTGGAGAAACTGATTACTGATTACAACAGTGATGCGGAAGGTGATGATTTGAGGTTGTCGGTTGTCAAGATCGATTGTTCCTCAAGGGCATTTCTGGGCTCATTGGTGGAGGTGCCGGGAGAAGTGGTACGTTCGGTAACCACTGCGAAACTTATCGATATAGTCAGGGGCAAAGAACTGTCCGGGGAAATAGTTGATTGTGCGGGCAATACACTTAACTCATTTGACTCTGTAATCTTTGGTGATATCGATAAGGACGAGATTAAGAAGGCTATGGATGGAGTGCAGGAGATCTTGAAAGAGGCTAAGAAGCGGGGCTATTATTAACACTTTATTTAAATTAATTACAGGTCTTATAAAACATGAAACTGGATGATCCAATCTTTCTTCTGGCGTTGATTCCTTTTGTTTTCTTGATCTTTTTCAGAAGGGAAGGAAAGTACCTGGGCTATTCAAGTACGAGTCATTTGGAAGGTACCAAAAATGTAAAGACCTTCATAAGGCGGCTGCCGAAGATATTATGCTTTCTCATGGTACTCTTTGCGATACTTGCATTTTCCAGGCCTCAATCAGACTATCACGAAACAGAGGTGTCATACCAGGGACGTGAAATAATATTATCCATTGATACATCGTTCAGTATGACGGGAGAGGCAATGGAGAAGATCAGGGATATAGCCAAAGATTTTATAAGGAAGAGAAGCCATGATATGATAGGCATTACCATGTACGGAACAGATGCCGTGGTTGTTGTGCTGCCTACCTGGGAGACAGAGTTGCTGGAGAAATCATTAGACAGGATTAAACCCCATCATGTTGGTGTTCGCACTGCCATCGGTGAAGGGCTTTTCACTTCAATACTTGCCCTTATTGAGAATGACATGGGACAGGTCTTTGAGATTAACAAATTAAGAAAGAGCATGAACAGGGAGAAAGGGCTTGGAAAATATGCCTTGGATTTTGTAAAGATGGTCCAAAACAGGGGTACGATGAAGAACAAGGTTATAATATTATTTACAGATGGTATATACAATGTGGGAATAAATCCAACCAGGCCGCTCCGTTTTATTAAGAGGCTGGGGGTCAAAGTGCACGTGGTGTCCGTACCTGCATCTGCTGAGACAGGCGTGGAACATGAACAGGCTGCCGAAAGGACAGCGTCATTGAGGAAAGGTGTTGAATCAACCGGTGGAAGATTGTTTGAAGCTGAGAATTATGAAGAGGTAGAACAGTTTTATTCAGAGATTGACAGGATAGAAAAGGAAAAGATCATTATGGAAACAGTCGTAAAGAAAAGAGACCTCTTCTTTATTCCTACGGCAATAAGTATCTGCTTCTTATTGGGAATGGTTGTAATAGAAAATATCTGGTTGAAGCTTCCGTGAAATGGTAGATAATTATGAGTAAGAGTCTAATCGTTAAAGTATCGCTTCTTGTCCTTGCAATGGCCTTAATTGCCGGCGGACGCGGGTATTGGAGCAGGCACAAGCTGGCAGAGGAAATAAAAAAGGATGTGGCAATGGGGAGGTATAATAAGGCGCTTGAGTCATTGGAAGGAGTAAGAGGATCAAGACGGTACAGGCTTTCAAAGGTTTTGTATGGAGAAGACCCCTATATTGCATACAATACCGGAGTGGTGTTGATGTTGATGGGGGATACCAAGAGGGCGGGGGTGGAATTCAAACAGGCTGCCAGGTCAGACAATGAAGCAATCAAAGAAAATGCCATATATAACAGGGCGAATATAATAGCAACAAATATGGATTTTATTACAGCCGCAGAAGAGTATGCAAGGGCGCTCCAGATAGACCCGGATGACTTTAAGGCAAAAAAGAATCTTGAAAGAATGCGGTTGGGACAAAGACAACTCTCAACGCTGTTCACCCCTGTAAAACAGGAAAGAGAAGAAAGGGTTCAGTCTCTTAAAATTATCCCATGGGGGAATAGTTATAGACATGGTGGAGATCAGAAGATCAAGTGGTGAAATTGTTAAACAAATCAGCCATGATCTGCGTAAAATGAGGCTGAGTAACTACAGCTTTTCTTAAAAAAATGTTATTCTTTTCACAGGAACAAAATTTAATTTACATACTCCTTGGCGCTGCACTTATTTTTCTTGTCTATCTCTATTCGACAGGAAGGAAAAGGAAGTGGCTGAAGAGTTTTGGCGGACTTGGTATATTGCAGAGATTCAGCAGGATACCAAATACCATCCGCAATGTTATGAAAGGCCTAGCCGTTAGTGTCTCTTTTTGCGGGCTATGTATGGTCTTGATAGGGCCGAAGTGGCAGACGACCGAGGAGTATTTACAGAAAGAAGGTATGGAGATAGTCTTTGTCCTGGATGTATCACTGAGTATGCTGGCTGAGGATGTAGAGCCTAATAGACTACAACGGGCAAAGATTGAGATGGAGGGTTTAATTAAGGACCTTGAAAATGATTATTTAGGCCTGGTGGTATTTGCCGGACGCGCATTTTCCATGCTTCCTTATCTTACTACCGACTATGATAGTATTTATCTGAGGATTCTGCATATGATTAACGAGAACTATGCGCGTTTCGTACCTTATGGTACAAATGTTGGGAATGCACTGCTTATTGCAATAGAGTCGTTCAGCAAGGAGGATAGAGAAAAGGTTATTATCTTTCTTACAGATGGTGAAGAGCAACTGGCGGTGAGAAGCCAGGTAGCAGAAGCCGTCAAGATGCTGATGGAGAGGAAGGACATTGCGGTCTATTTGATTGGTATTGGAGACCCTCTGGAGTATTCACCAATTCCCCTGAAGGATAAAAACGGGCACACAACCGGTTATGAGGTTGATATGGAAGGTGAAACCATCATGACAAAGCCTGATCCGGAATTGTTACAGGAAATTGCTGAAATAACCGGAGGGACATATATACACGATGCAACCGGTGATGAGCTTAAGGATATTTTTAGAGGCGTTATAGAGAAACACAGGAAGGTTGTTGGGGTAAAAACCAGGAATATTGTTAAGGACGCTTCTCAGCCATTTCTGGGAGGTGCCCTGGTATTCCTGATACTTTTCTTGTTGTTATGATGATTGGAGAAAGAGTGAAGTCACAATAGCAGTGTATAACGTATATAAGGAGGATTAATAAGATGGTAACAAAGGATGATCTGAAAATAGAACCTGGAAAGTTGTTTATCGCTGGGAAATGGGTTGATTCTGTTTCAGGTAAGACGTTTGACACTTTAAACCCTGCAACAGAAGAGGTCATAACCTCGATAGCTGAGGGAGATAGCTCTGATATAGACCTTGCCGTTACGGCTGCTCGTAAGGCATTTGAAGATGGTCCATGGAGAAAGACAGATGCCAGGGAGAGAGGAAAGATTCTATTGAGAGTAATGGATTTAATAGAAAAGAATAAGGATGAATTAGCCTTGCTGGAAACATTGGACAATGGTAAACCGATAAGTGAGACAACAAATGGTGACCTTCCGCTTGTAATTGACTGCTTGTTGTATTATGCGGGATGGGCAGATAAGATTCATGGTGAGACAATTCCGGTAAGAGGAGAATTTTTTAACTATACCTTGAGAGAGCCGGTAGGTGTTGTCGGGCAGATAATACCATGGAATTTTCCTTTACTAATGGCCACATGGAAGATAGCGCCTGCTCTGGCCTGTGGTAACACAGTAGTCTTGAAACCTGCCGAGCAGACCCCTTTAACCGCATTGAGGTTGGGTGAGATTTGCCAGGAAGCAGGTTTGCCTGATGGTGTCCTGAATATTGTGCCAGGTTATGGCCCAACAGCAGGAGCCGCCCTTGCTGCGCACATGGATGTTGATAAGATCGCCTTTACAGGTGAAAATACTACGGGACGTATCATAATGCAGGCAGCGTCAAAGAATTTAAAACGGTTATCACTGGAATTAGGTGGAAAATCTCCCAATATTGTATTTGCAGATTCTGACATAGATAGTGCCGTTGTCGGCGCTATGACAGGCATATTTTTCAATCAGGGTGAAGTCTGTTGTGCAGGTTCCAGATTATTCCTTGAAAAGAGTATTCATAATGAATTCGTTGATAAATTATCAAGCAGGGCTTCTAACCTGAGTGTTGGAAATCCAGAAGACACTGGCACTCAGATGGGAGCACAGATTTCTAAAGAACAGTTTGACAAAATATTAGGCTATATTGATAGTGGAAAGCAGGAAGGTGCAAAACTTGTAACAGGTGGTGAGAGATGCGGAGAGAGGGGATATTTTATTAAACCAACTATTTTTGATGCAGTTGATAACAATATGCAAATAGCACGTGAGGAGATATTCGGCCCGGTTGTGTCTGCAATTACGTTTGATGATGTTGATGATATGGTAATGCAAAGCAATCGATCAATTTACGGCTTGGCTGCTGCTGTTTGGACTAGAGATATAAAGAAGGCGCACAGGCTTGCCAGGGATTTAAAAGCCGGTACGATTTGGATAAATACTTACAATTCCTTCGATGCTGCTTCGCCTTTTGGAGGGTTTAAGCAAAGTGGTTTTGGTAGAGAGTTGGGGGTTCATGCCCTGGAGTTATATACACAGGTAAAAAGCGTTTGGATAAACCTTGGTAATTGAGCATTTCTAAAAGATTTATATTGATTTTTTCTTTCTTTATGTGAGGTTCACACATTGATGTTGCATTAAGGGGCAGGAATGATCCTGTAAAAATGTCATTCTGGTAAGAAATATTAGTACTGAAATCTAAATGTGTTCATGGTAAATTAGATTGTTTTCTTGCAGGAAAGACGAACTATTCCAGAATGCAATAGCAACATATAAAATAAAACACTTGATAAACTAATCAAATATGATAAAAGGTTCTCAACTGTGTTTCCTGTTCGTAATAGGGAGGAAGATATGCAAGTGGTGAATAGGAGAAAGTTGTTGCCTGATGTAACGATTGGCTTGACTAAAGAAGAGGCCTGCAAGCTTGCAAAAGTACTTGGCGAAAGTAATGTGGAAATTAGTTTTTGCCTTGACCTTCTTTCTGACATTGACTTAGTAGCTCTTGAAGAGAAAATTGTCAATAAATAGATAATGCCGAGGAAGATTTGTATATCTGTAATAGGAAGTGGAAGCAATGATGGTACACTAAGTCCTCAAATTGCAAAGATTGCTAATGAGGTGGGGAAGGAAATAGCAGATCGTGGTGCTGTTTTAATATGTGGCGGTCTTGGCGGTGTAATGGCTGAAGCTGCAAAAGGTGCAAAGGAGAGAGGTGGTCTTACTGTCGGGATCATTCCCGGCGAAGATCCTGATAGTGCAAATCCTTATATAGATATTCCGTTGCCAACTGGTTTGGGTTTTGCAAGAAATGTCTTAGTTGCTTATTCAGGAGATGCCGTAATTGCCGTAAGTGGCAGGCTCGGCACTCTTTCTGAAATCAGCCATGCCCTTATAAAAAAGAAACCTGTTATCGGTATTCATACCTGGAATTTAGGTCAACTATCTGATAGAATTTACCCTGACGAAAAAATTTACGGCGATGGTGTAATTAGGTGTGAAAGTGCTAAGGAAGCAGTGGATAAAGCTTTTACCATTATAGAAAACAAAACTACATTTCAAAATGGATCTAATTGAAAGGGTAAAAAATTTAATTTTGTTGATGAATGAAAACAGCCTTGCGGAAATCGAGGTTGAAGAAGAGGGAACCAAGATACGCCTGAAAAGGAATAACCTGGATTCGATACAAACGAGTGTTCAGATGCCAGCCGTAAAGCCGTCATTACAACAGGAAGGTTCTACTAAGTATTTAATGTCAAAAGATGAGTCAGGTGTTGCGGAGGTTGTGGCCCCAATGGTTGGTACATTCTATACCAGTGCTCCCGGCGCAGACCCTTATGTAGGTGTTGGAGATGATGTTGGCGAGGATACAGTTGTTTGCATTATTGAGGCCATGAAAATTATGAACGAAATTAAAGCAGAGACAAAGGGAAAGATTGTAGAGGTGATGGTGGAGAATGGTACTGCCGTAGAGTATGGGCAGCCTCTTTTTTGTGTAGAAGCATCTGGATGAGGTAGCTGACGAAAAATATATTTCAGGCAATATTCCTTCGTTATGGCAGTCGTTTGATAAACGGGCAAATTATTACGAGTAGTACTTTTTTTGTTGTCGTTTTTATCACACGCAATATAAGAGTCCACGCAAGTATTAACAAATCCGGCATTTCTCTACACAAAGATAATTTTCCGGTCAAATAATGAGTATCTGTAAAGTTCTTTTGTTATTATCCTGTGAAAGTCGTGAAATTAGGGAGGATAAACGCAGACTATGTTTTCAAGGATTTTAGTGGCAAACAGGGGCGAGATCGCCCTTCGAATAATCAGGACCTGTAAAGAGCTTGGTATTGAAACCGTTGCCGTATACTCTAAAGCTGATAAAGATGCTCTATATTTGCAGTGTGCAGATGCTCATGTTTGTATAGGGCCCGGAGAATCTAATGGAAGTTATTTAAACATTCCGGGTATTATCAGCGCTGCGGAGATTACAGATATAGAGGCCATACATCCGGGTTACGGATTTTTATCTGAGAATAGCCACTTTGCAGAGGTGTGTGAATCTTCCAATATTGTTTTTATTGGACCCAGCTCTGAGGTTATGACTAAGATGGGTGATAAGACTCTAGCTAGAAATTTGGCAGTTGAAAATAAGATACCTGTTATTCCTGGTAGCGATTCAGTTATAGAAAATCAACAACAGGCATTGGAAGTAGCCCACGAGATAGGTTATCCTGTCTTGATAAAAGCCTCTTTTGGTGGTGGTGGGAGAGGTATGAGGGTTGCGCATAATGACATAAGTTTGGTTAATTCGCTTGCAATCGCTAAACGTGAGGCAGAAGTAGCGTTTAAAGATTCTTCCGTATACATGGAAAAATACATAGAATCTTCACGTCACATTGAAGTTCAGATAGTTGCAGATAAATATGGTAATGTAATACATCTTGGCGAGAGGGATTGCTCAATGCAAAGGAGGCATCAGAAGTTAGTGGAGCAGGCGCCGGCTCCTAATATAAAAGATCAATTACGTGAAGACATTTGTAAAGCGGCCATAAAGCTGGCAAAGGGTGTTAACTATACTAATGTTGGTACTGTAGAATTTTTAGTGGATGGAGAGGGGAAATACTATTTTATAGAAATGAATACAAGGCTTCAGGTTGAGCATCCTGTAACAGAAATGGTTACTGGTATAGATTTGGTAGCAGAACAAATAAGAATTGCCCATGGCGAGAGATTAAATTTGCGCCAGAAGAAGGTAAAAAGTG
>Ga0208521_1000860_pt1 | contig 17223 bp, 14 predicted proteins | sample ETNtaG_24_FD_185754 | JGI IMG/M metagenome (GOLD analysis project Ga0208521, IMG submission 185754) | Marine microbial and viral communities from oxygen minimum zone, Eastern Pacific Ocean - ETNP201306SV47 (SPAdes) (version 2) | ecosystem: Environmental > Aquatic > Marine > Oceanic ... | reverse complement strand
AGGCATGCTCATTGAAGAAAACGAACCGGAAGAATTCTTTAATAATCCACAGAATGAACGAACTAAGACTTTCTTGGGCCAAATACTTCATTAAGCAAAAAGTAAAAAATCAGAGAGCAGTGGTTCAACAACTTGAGGGAAATTAAAAGATTACAATTAACCCTTGTTCTCGGTTGTTTGATCGGATAAATTTAGAGTAGCTTTTTAACAATTCCCGCTTGAGACACGTTATTCAGGATCTTCAATAATTACCCTTGGAGACTAACTCTGTCGGCAAAAAACAGGCCTTCTCTGGTTCGCCGGGGTAAAGGAAGTTTGCTGTTGGCGGGAGGTCACCGCTCATGTTAATCATGATCCTGAAAAACACTCAATGCGGGAAGTTTTAATCCCGACACTTTCGTGTCGGGATTTTTTTTATGATAACTGGGAAAGGTTGATTGAATGATAAGTAAAAATCCAATATCCTACACCTTTTGAATGCTTTTATGTCAATTGACTTAAAATCTGTTGGATTTTACCGCTGGGTCCCTTGATGGTCATACGCACACCTTCATCATAATATTCGCGGTCGAGCACATCCATATCATCCTGGATTTCTGAAATTATTTTCCCATTTACAAATGGAATATCTACGTCCACAGTTTGGAAGTCTTCATTCATGATGGATTCAATAGATTTAAGCAATTCATCCAATCGCAGTTTATCCAGCGCAGAAATCATAACCGCTTCAGGAAATGTTTGCTTCAATTGATTCAATATCTTCATATCCTCAACTAAATCAATTTTATTTAGAACAATCAAGCTTCGTTTATCTCCGGCATCAATTTCGTCAAGAACATTTTTGATCGTTTTATAGTGATCTGAAACGTGTGGCGAAGATGCATCAAGAACGACTAATAAAAGATCCGCATCCACCACTTCTTTTAATGTGCTGCGAAAACTGGCTACCAAATCATGTGGCAGTTTGCGAACAAACCCCACTGTATCACTTAACAGAACTTGGTGCGAATCATTAATATTCACTTGACGAATGGTTGTATCCAGCGTGGCAAACAATTGATCCTCAACAAATACATCAGCTCCGGAAAGAACATTCATAATCGTTGATTTTCCCGCATTTGTATATCCCACCAGTGCAGCGCGGAAATATGTCTGCCTGCCCTTACTCTGGACAGTCCGTTCCTGATCGATCTTTTCCAATTCCTTTTTCAATTTGGAAATACGAGTACGTATTAATCGTCGATCGATTTCAATTTGTGTTTCGCCCATACCGGAGCGTGTTCCGATCCCGCCAATCTGTCGTTCCAAGTGTGTCCATTGTCGTGTTAAACGGGGTAGCAAATATCCCAAGTGCGCCAGTTCTACTTGAGTCTTTGCCTCCCGAGACCTGGCATGCTGACGAAATATATCCAAGATGAGAGCGCTTCGATCAATCACCTTAAGATCATCAGAGAGATTCATAAAATTCTTTGCTTGAGCTGGAGAAAGATCATCATCAAAAATGATAAGCTGCGCATCAAGTTCCTTGGCTTGCCCGACTATTTGATCTGCCTTTCCCTTTCCAACCAAAAATTGGGGATTCAATTTTTTTAATCGCTGGGTGATTTGACCCACAACTTTAGCGCCGGCAGTATCAGCCAATAATTCTAATTCGTCTAAATGTTCAATTGTTGTAGCCTCATTCACTTCTCCATGTATGACTCCAACCAACAGTGCTTTTTCAAGCTTTAACTCCAGATTTTCCATCAACCTTTAGATTTCAACGCGTGGATATTTGGCCGGCCAATAATGGATTCTAACAACATTAAAATGATAGCTATTATTAAAAAATTTCGCCACAGGGCTTTTCCATACCGTAAGTCCTGCAGAACAGCAGTTGTATTTTCTCCGGGAGAAATATAGTGTGCTTGCGATGATCCGATAGCATTGACAATCAATTGACCGGATATTCTATTTATCGGACGCTCATGAGGATGCAATTGTGTTGAAAATGCCGTAAAAAAGTCTCCGCCTGCATAAATTTCGTATGATCCTAATTCTTCCGTTTTTTCAATCAGTAATAATTCCCTGTTATAATCTGGAATCAATAAGGTCTGTTTTCCTGATGGAGAATACACTTCCCATTTTGAATTCAACAGTTCTTTGGGCATGTTAATTTCTTTTGTTTCTCCCGCAAAAACGGGTAAAGTATTACTTTCATCCGTTGCCAAAAGAATAAGCATACGATGTAGTAATGGGACAAAAAGGCCCCGCAGTGCTAGGTCGTTCCATTCTAATCCAATTGGGGATGAAAAATAATAGACGTTTCCGCTTATCAACTTGTATTCGAGCAAATATGGATCGCCATTATGCATGGATAAAATAACATTCTGATTTAAGCGCGGCCTGACCCGGGTATATGTGTACACTTCCGGAAGTTCATCAGACATTTTGCGAACCGTTAAATCTGCAAAAAGTCCATGCTGTGTATCGGTTCGTTCAACCGCAAAAAACGATTCCGATCCCGCATCTTTTATTTGCATATAAATGGGCAATTTTAAAGCAGATTCAACGTCTGTAGACCATTGTTCATCCCCTACATCTGATATCCAAATTAAACCGCCGCCTCGAGAAGTAAATCGCTGGATATCATCCACAGCCTTATTCGAAATCCTATGCGGCCTGTTCATAATCAATACATCTGTATCATCTAGAAAAAGTTTTTCGATGGATGGCATAATTTTTCTATGTAGAAAAATATACTCATTTTCACCACTGATAGAGTTAAGCGCTTCTTCAATGAGAAATATGTCTTCAACAGACTCTCCAATTAACATACAGGAAATTTGATTGGGAATGGATAATTCGAATGATTGTTCATTATCAAAAGAAAAATCATCTGCCGGTATTGTCATTTTGCCTCTAATTATTCCACTCTTTCCGGGATAAGCTTGGAATAAAAATTCTTTCGCTTTTTCCGGGCTGAAGGCAGTAACAACCTGCCCCACCCGATCATTATTCAAGTATAATTCAATGGGGACATTTCGTTTTTCAATATCACCTTCATTTGTAACAAGCGTATTCAGTTTCATCAAATGATCCGGCAATTTGACTTGGCTTACGGGCAAAACTTCATAGATACCAATATTGTCTTGGACCGTCTCCTGCCCGATGAAATAGAGCTTCCATTCAATTAGCTCATTCTGCAACTGGTTTAAAGAAAGCGTATCCGGTACTGATTGTATATCGCTGAAAATAAAACACTCTTTATTGATTTCATGCTGTTCAGCAGTTTTAAGCGCATTAAGGATGACTGGCCAAAGTTTATCTGCTGTCGCTGATTGTGAAATTGCGCTGATGGCTTTACTAATACGTTGTTCGCGGTCCTGTTTCCCATTGAAAATTAATTTCATTGGATTGGATTGATATATCTCAATTTCTGTATTCTCATCCAGTTTCCTAATGAGGAATTTGGACTGCCGTTTTGCATTTTCTAACAGGGATTCTTTCTCACCGGCTAATGACATACTTGCCGAATTGTCAATAATTACCACTGCTCTTGATTCCACATCACCCCTTAACCAACTGGAAATAAATCCTTCTGTCGTTGGTCTGGCAAGCATGAGCACCAATGCTGCTATTATCAATGTTCTTAATAAAATTAATAACCACTGTTTTATCTGCAGTTTGCGGATAGATTCGTGCTTCATTTCCTCCAGAAATCGTATGGAACTGAAATCCATTTCTTTTGTTTTACTCAGGCTGATCAAATGAATAATGATGGGAATAGAAGCTGCCAACAAACCCCACAATAATGTCGGTGATAAAAATGTCATACGATAAAAGAACTCACAATAGCCATGGTGGTACCGGCTCCAACAGGTATTAGAATATTATCATCAATATCTAGCGGCAAAGCCTCAAAAACGGTCGCCATTACTGCACCGCTCATTGAAATAGTCAAAGGAACAAGATTAAGTAAAAGTGCTGCAGAAATACAAACGGTCAAACATCCAATAGAGCCTTCTAACGATTTCTCTCCCATTTTAGTTTTACCAAATGATAAGCCGACAATTGCGGCTGCTATATCACCCACTGACATATATACAAGACTCAAAATTGCTATTTCTTTTGGTAAGAAATAAATAACTGGAACAGCAATAATCAGAACCCAAGTAGCACCGGTAAACCGACCGCTGATTTCGTGTTTACGCATCATTGAATTGAACAATTGATTAAAGATCTTTTTGACTAATTCCAAACGCATTCTCGCAAAGTCGATAATAATAAATATTATTGCAAATACGAGCACGAACGCCGCCATCTGATTTTTATCAGTTATGAAATAAAAGTAACAAATGGGAATAACTAAGTTAAAAAGATGTATCAGCTTGCGGCTGAGTTCTGCTGGACTGATCATTTAGGGTTCAGTTGTCAGTTGATTAAAAATATCCTGGAGATCCAATACACTGACAACTATATTGATTTTCATAGCTCTGTCCAAAACAGTCCCCTCACTAATTGATTGATCCAATACAGTATAGGGCACAAGGTCCTGATCTTCATGATATGAAATTTTACCTACTTTCAACCGTGCATTTGCCAAATGTTCTTTCGCCTGATTTAAGCTCAAACCGATCACATTGGGAACTTGATAAAAATCAGGCGGTAGGCCTTTACTCACAGTGATCTGAATCCCCAGTCCTTTTTTCATCGTATCATTTGCTTTCGGATACTGCCAGGCGATGGTTCCTTTTGGATATTCGGGATTGTATTCAGAATAAACTGTATCGATACGCAATCCTGATTGTTGGAGGGTGATTTCAGCGCTGCGTAATGATTGGCCAATAAGATTTGGTATAGAGACTAATTTCTCTGAAATAGAAATTTTAAGACGAACTGTTCGACCTGTTTTTACTTTCATATGTGGTTTGGGATATTGGTCTACAACAATTCCCGAAGCAACTTTATTGGTATACATTGTATCACTTACAATAGCACGGAAATCTTCAGCTTCGATAATAGCGATGGCGTTTTCCAACGTTTTACCTTTTACGTCAACAAGGTATTGATCTTTATCATGACGTGTATACGCTGGCATAATGATAAATTCAAATAAAATGATTGCACCTAGAGATACTACACCAAATGCTAAAATATATTGTTTTAGTTTTTTATTCAATTTCATTATTCAATCTGACAGCAAACATGCCATCCGTATTACTTTTTGGGGGAAATGGTATCAAAGCACCTCTTTCATCCAGCCAACTATCAGAAACGTCGTTTGTTTCCATATCTATGAAATAATTACCTTTTAATTTAAGAAATGCATCAACCACACCCCAATTTTCTTCCGGTTCAATCGAACACGTTGAATACACCATTCTACCGCCGGGTTTAAGAAACTGGCTCATATGGTTGATAATACTTTTTTGCAACTCAACAAATTCTTGAATATTGCTCATTGACCGACGCCACCGAATATCCGGTTTTTTGCCTATGACTCCTGTTCCAGAACAGGGAGCATCGATTAAAATAGCATCCGCCATGGGAAAATTATCTTTTGAAGCATCTTTTACATCAATAACACTGTTTTTGAAATTCGTCTCAAGTTTCCCCAATCTATCTGTATTATTATCTGAAATGTATAGTTCACCTTTACCATCCATTAATTCTGCAATGTAAATCGCTTTTGTCCCCGGGGCGGCACATACATCTAAAATGGTTTCTCCTTGAATTGGAGCCAATAATTCGACGACCATCCCTGCTGCCCTGTCTTGAACGCTTATTTTACCGGCAACAATCAAATTTCTAAATCCAGACAAATTGCGCATTACTTTGTAAAAAATGTTTGAATCGCTCCATGGTTCAATCTCCACATCATGATCATTACAATATGATTGCAAATCATCATGACTCAACTTTGCTTCATTCCTGCGAATATCAATTTTGGGTGCTGAATTATAAAGATTAGCTAATTCTGTTGTTTTTTCTTTCCCAAACTGGTTTATCCATTTTTCCCAAAGCCAATTAGGAAATGAGTACCAGTCATTTAATGTACACTTTTCCGGTTTGTCTGTCTTATGTATACCAGTTGCTTTTCTTAATAGGGCATTTGTCAATTTTCCCTGTCCTTTTCCCAATGATCTTTTTGCAATTTCAACGTAAGCATCCACTGCAGCGTAATCCGGAACTTTTTCATCCATTACAACTTCATAGATTCCTAAACGTAAAATGTTATTTAATTCAGGCTGAATTTTTCGATTGGGTTTATTCAAGAGCCCCATTAACCAATAATCCAATCGTCCCCTCCATCGGATAACTTCATTGGTCATTGCAGTTAATCTCTGGCGATCATTTCCGCTAACAGAATACTTTTTACAATATGTATCACGTATGTGTTTTAATTGAGCACCCTTGTTATCAAAAAGAGTCAGAACATTAACTGCGTGCCTGCGCAGCGGATCCATCAGTTTAAATTTTTTCCAATATCTAGTTGCACACCACGGAGAAAATCACCAGCACTCATTCGGCGTTTTCCTTCTACTTGAACTTCCAATACAATCAGTTGACCTTTGCCGGTTTGTACATTAAAGGAGTCTTTTCCAATATTAGAGATTTCTCCTGAATTATTTGTTGAATTTTCTTCGATGTATTTGGTTTTAAATATTTTAAGAGTTTTACTATCCAATACAGTCCTTGCGCCGGGAAATGGAGCTAACCCACGGATAAGATTATGAATTTCTTTGGCTGATTTTTCCCAACTAATATTTGTTAATGCTGGTGTAATCTTTGGCGCCATTGTTGCATTTGAATCGAGTTGATTATACGGTTCGACATTTTCGCTTTCGAATCGATCCACCGTATTCACTAATAACTCTGCCCCTGTATGACTCATTTTTTCTGCCAGAGATCCATAATTATCATCCGAATCAATTTTAATCATTTTCTGAAGTAAAATATTTCCTCTATCCACTTTTGGCTGAATAATAAAGGTTGTTAATCCTGTTTCGCTTTCACCGTTAATCAATGCCCATTGAATTGGTGCTGCACCACGATATTTCGGCAAGAGAGAGCCATGTAAGTTAATGGCACCTTTTAATGGAATATTGATCACTTTTTTTGGCAATATTCGATAAGCAACAACTGCAAATACATCCCCGTTTAGATCACGTAAAGTATGTAAAAAATTTTCAGATTTAAGCTCATCTGTTTCAATTATTGGAAGATTTAATTCTTTTGCACATTCAGCAACAGGTGATTTAATTAATTGTTTACCCCTTCCTGCTGGTTTAGGCGGATTCGTAACAACGGACAATATATCATGATCACTTTCCACAAGTTTCCTCAAACTTGGAACAGCAAATTGTGGATTTCCCATAAAAACAATTTTCATCTGTCGATTCCTAAAAAAACAAACCTTCCAGGAACCCCCGAAAGGTTTGGACGAAATATTGGAAATATGTTTGGATTATAAAACGAATGATTCCTTACGATTTATTGATCTTTTTTTCATATTAGATTCTTTTTCAATTTCTTTTAATTGTTTTTTCACCTGCATACGGACAAGTGGGCTAACTCTATCTACGATGAAAACACCGTTTAAATGATCAATCTCATGTTGGATTGCACGACCCAATAATCCTGAGAATTCATCTTCTTTTTCATCACCGTTGATTGTTTGATATTTTAATTTAATGAATTCCGGGCGTTTCACTTCCAAACGTACTTCCGGGATTGATAAGCATCCTTCTTCAAATATTGATTCTCCCCAGCTGTCAATAATTTCACCATTTATCAATGTGTGAATTTCATCCGTTTCTTCTGTATGAGAGACATCAATAATCATCAGGTTTAAATCAACACCCACCTGATTTGCTGCCAAACCAATACCTTCTTCTTCGTACATCGTATCAAACATGTCACCGATCAATTTTGGAATTGCATCGAAATCAGTGACTTTCTCACACTTTTTACGAAGAATCGGATGACCATATTGAATAATGTCCATTAAAGTCATTATGCTTGAGCTTCCACTTGTGTATCTTCTTCCGTAACACTACCAGCTAATCCTGCAATGGCAGTTTTATTCACAGTAATATTCATATTCTTATCAACTTTCAAGACAACAACCTTGCCGTTATTTTTAATTCCAGCAACACTGCCATGAATCCCTCCGATGGTGATTACACGGTCGCCTTTTTTTATATTTTCAAGCATCTGGCGTTTTTCTTTCTGACGCTTTGATTGAGGCCGTATCATTAGAAAATAGATGACAGCCATGATTAGAACAAAAGGCAGAAACGCTGCGATACCACCGCCGCCTTGGCCTTCTGGTGCTGCTAATGCATAAAGTAAATCCATTTAAACTCCTTAAAATTGTTCGGAAAATTACCGAGAGAATATACGCCTTTCAAAAAGCATTATAGAGGAATTGAAATCTGTATTGTTGTTCCTTCCGTTTTAGACGATTCTTTAACCTCTATTTTTCCAGCATGTATATCTTCAATGATTCTTTTTACCAGTGACAGCCCCATCCCCCATCCTTTAGCTTTACTGCTGAAGCCGGGACGAAATACATTTTTCCTATCTTTATGGGGAATACCTCGGCCATTATCAGAAATGGTGATATAAATAGTATTATTACCTTTTATGTTCTTGATTTCAATTTTTCCTTTATCATGATCAATGGCATCAATTGCATTTTTAATGATGTTTTCCAATGCCCATGAAACGAGAATACTATTCCCATTTAATAATAACCCTTCTTCTACTTGATTATTTATTTGAACATTTTTTCCAATAGATGGTAAACGGCGCTCGAGATATATTTTTACATTTTCGATCACATTAGATAAATCATATTCTTCCATTTTTGCTTCTGACCCCATTTTGCTGAAACGGTCTACAATCTGTTCTAAACGATTAATATCTGTAGACATTTCATCCAAAACATCATCCAATTTTTGAGGATTATTTTTAATTATGTCTACCCAACCCATGAGAGCAGAAACAGGTGTACCTAATTGATGGGCTGTTTCCCTGGCCATCCCCACCCAAATATGTCTTTTTTCGCTATTTCTGATTAAAGTAAATCCTGCAAAACCCAAAATGATAAAAATGGCTACAGCTCCTATTTCAAGGAAAGGTAACCATTGCAAACGTTTGATGAGGTTAGAATCACCATAATACAAAAAACCAATATGTAAATATTTACCTGAATTACTATCAACAAAATCCAATGAAATTGGCTTATTTTGGGCTGACATCGTTTTTTGATGTTTTAATAAGTCTTTCTGATTTAAATCTTCGGGCAAATTTTTTGAATAGATTGGTATATGATTTCGATCAGAATAAATGAGTGGAAATTGTACTTTTTTGATAATTTCATCAAAAACGAAACTCAAATTGGCATCCGATTCATCTTTGACAGTAGCTGCGATAATTTCTGCATAGAGTTGAACTATTTCTCTATTATCATTTCGCAACTTATTTACAATAGATTGTGAATACATCAGCAGGGAGGAAATCAAGATCACTCCCAGCAAAATCAAGCCGCCTTTTATGTTTGTTGAGTGCTTATAAATTTTCATGATCTTTTTCTGAAAAAACTTAAAATATTACGACGATTATTAAATCCAAGTAACATCAGTATTAACACCAATGATGACCTTGAAATGTATCGGGAAATTTTCCATTTGGAATTATCATACCAAAAACGGACACTATGATTGCCTTCAGGTACCTCAATTCCCCGCAAGATGTGGTTAGTCTGATAAATGGTTGTTTCCTGCCCGTCGATTTCTGCTTTCCAATGTGGATAATAATTTTCAGATAACACTAAAAAAGATTCGCCAGTCGTATTCACAGATAATATAATTTCATTTTCAGAATATTGTTTTATTAAAACTTCTCCGGTAGTATTCGAATCAATTCTAATATCATTTTTATTTATTATAATTGCTTCTTGTGAAGGATTAAATTCATTTTTTAACACCATCTCTAGTGATGTTACTTGATCTGAAACATATTTTATTTTATTAATTAACCATGCTCTTGGTAATACACCTTTATTCAAATAAACATTCTTTGTTCCGGAAAATTTTAACTGAAAATAAGGGTGATTAATTTGTTTTTTTGAAACTAAATATTTTACATTTAACATATTTAAGATTGGGAATTTATTTAGGCCATTGGAGTCCATTAGATCTTGATACGTTCTTAATTTAACAGGTCTGTAACCTCCTATACTGGAAATACTAAAATACCCGAACTTGTTTGTGCTAAAATCATCCACCGGGTTTATACGAAAGAAATCTTTATCATTTAAGAGGAATTTTATAACATCGTCAGGTTTAAACTGACGTTCGATTACATTATTTTTCTTTAAGTGAAGAAAATCTGTACTTAAAAATCCTAAATCTCCAATAAGTAAACCAATTAAAATAAATGAAACATGAACAGGTTTTATAGTCTTCTTTAATCCAAACCAAATTGCAGCAAATGCGCCACCAGTAATTACAAGAGAGAGTAATAGTCCTTTTTGTAACAATTCCACTCTCATTAAAATAATTTGGTTTATTATTCTGGGATCATATTTATTTATTTCTCCTGTTTTCAGAAATGACATTATTGATGTTCCAAAAAACATTATTAATAAAGAGACTGACATGCTTCCACCAATAATAATTAATAAATTTTTTCTTAACCTATCATTTGATTTTTTATCCTCATTTTTTATTGTATTCAGTACTTTATTTATTCCACTAGCAGCTAAAATACTCATGGGAAGAGGTAACAATGCATAAATCATTGACGGCACACGAAATTTGCTAAAAAATGGAGCGAACTCAAATAATGGACTATATAACAAAGGAATATATTTTCCAAACCCCACTAGCAGTATTAGTCCTGTAGTAACCCATAAATAAATCTGAAATCTGTCAGGTTTTTTTAATATTGCTCCCAAAATTGCTATTAAAATAGTTAATAAACCAAAATAATGAGTAGATTGAGTGAAAGGCATTTTGCCCCAATAAGCCGCATTTTTTATATCTTGTGTTGGGAAATTTTGTAATCCATAATGATATGGATAGAAAAACGAAATTATTTCTTTTGGATGAAATGACCATTGAGTCGCATAATCCCAAGAAGTGCCTGTTTTTGTTTCCTCTGATTTATCCAAAACCGATTCTCCACCACGATTCGAATACTTTTGAAATTCATACACAGAATAGTAAGGATCGGATACGAGAAGTATTGATAAAAATATTCCAACAAAAATTATAAAACTGACTTTTAAATCGTCTATAATTGTTAAATTTTTTGATATACGATTACCTACAATATTCCAAAGCAACCAGAATACAATAATCATCCATGTATAATACACAATTTGTGGATGATTTGTCCATAATTGTAACGCCGCAGTTAAAGCCAAGTACAGTACACCCCGCCATTTTTTCTGCGTAATACAATAATCCGCAGCCATAAAAACCCAGGGAGCATAGCCAAGTGCCATAATTTTTGTAGAGTGCCCAGCATTAATTAGCCCAAATAAATAGGGTGTTATTCCATAGACTAATCCACCGAACACCCCCGCCATTTTTCCAAGATTTTTCCTTCTTGAAAGTAAATAAACACCCAAGCCTCCTAACATAAAGAAAAACCAATAGGTTACGCCACGATTGAAAAATAATAATTGTCGAATCAGAAATGTTGGATCTCCCGGCGTATACGTATAACTACCATAAGACGGCATCCCGCTAAAAGCATAAGGATACCATTGTGGAACATCATCATTACTGATATTATAATTATTCACCCAATTAGAAATCGGTTTAATACTAACCGTATCGCTAGCTAACGGGACCTTTCCTTGAAATATCATGTCATTAAGTAGAATGAGTACAATCACAGGTATTACTAACCAATATATGCTTTTAAAATTCATTCTTCTTCTGACAACATTTTTAATTTATGAAATATTAATTTTATTCCGTTTATTTCACGCCAGCCAATCGTTTTGGTTATCAACAAACTAACACAAAAAAGAACCAATGATATTAAAACAGCAAATATCATTGAATGTATTCCCAATTGAAATAGTCCGTGGTAACAATATATTGTAATGAGAGTAATTGCAAACAGTTTTATCAACCTAATCCATTTCCATTCAATTTTTATTATCCTTTGAGCGTTGAAATAAATACAACTTAAGACAAAAAGATATGAAATAACTGTTGCTATAACCGCTCCGGCAACACCCAATTCTTTGATCAGTAAATAATTTAATCCTATATTCAGAATAATTGTAACTACTCCTATCCATCCAAGTATGGCTGTTTTATCCTTCAGAATTAGACTGGAACGAAAAAATGATCTGAATCCATTAATAAAATAGGCTAATGTTATCCATGGTATAATTGCAGCTCCACTTACATAATCCTTTGTAGCAAAATACTGTAAAAAGGATGGAGCCAACACATCCATTGCTAATAGGAAGAGACAACCAACCAAGGCATAATAAAACATGGCATCCTTATAAATCTTCTGGGCATCTTGTCCAATACCGGACTGATATATCAATGGAGTCAAGGTACGTTGAATCGGTACAACTAATAGCATATTTATCAGCATTCCAAATTTATAGGCAATACTATAGACACCTATTTCTTCTAATGATACAAATAAATTCAAAAAATAGCGATCTGACAATGTAAGAATCGGAGTCACAAAACTAACAATTACAAGAGGTAAACCATATTTCATCAATTTTTTCAATAGTGTAATCGACGGTAGCACTGGTGCCCGCCATAAAATGAAACTTCCTGATATCAAATAAAGAATAAAAAATATGATAAACTTGCTGTATAATACTCCGATTACATCTTTTTCTAAAAATACAACAAAAATAATATTCAAAATTAATACACCCAGAAATTGAAATAAGGAAATGGCTAAATATTTTTTCGGTTTTTGCTCATATTGAAATATCCATAAAATAAACTGTCCACCTACAAAAAGAAATGAATTGCATAATAGAATCAGGAGGAATGTTGGTCCATTGACACCTAATTGCAAATGTGAAGCAATCAGGTCACGAAATAATACTAAAACCATAAATACAATTACTCCAATTCCATTAATACCCCAAAAAGCACTAGATAGAATTTTTACCTTTTCTTTTTTGGTTGATTCGGGAAGATACCTCCAAACGGCATTAATCAATCCTAGTGGAACTATAGTAACGATGAATAACTCTGCCATTTCAAGCAAAGCAATTATTCCAACCTCTGTCATGGATAAATAACGAGTATAAATGGGGATAAGAAAAAATGCACTTAATTTAGACAAGATATTGCCCAACCCATAAATCATCGAATTAGAAGCAAGGAGTTTTATTGTGGGACGTATGGACATAGATAAATAAAACAGATATTAAATTATATTTTCATAGATCATAGATATATATAATATAATCTATTTGCCAAATAGCGTTTCAAGTTCTCACCTGGATTAGGTAACCAGTATTTTATCTTTTTATATTTTATCATAGGATAATCATATTCTTGAAATATGTGCGCAAACAATTTATTTAGATACATAACTTCAAAATCACTAATATTCGACTTCCAACGATCCAATGTAGAGTTATCGATTCCCTGAAACTGGATACCTGAAGTACTGTTTCCTTGCCACGGTTTTCCCATGCTGGTGGGCTTCAATAAAGTTTTTTCAAAGGGTAAATTTAGATAATCACACAATCGAATGATTTCTCTACTTGGGTCACAAACTAAATCTTCGTATTTAAGAATATAATAATTTTTAATTCTTCTTTTGTTTTGCGAAAGAAAATAATAATTATTGTACATTGTACGTATTATACGACGCATAATAGGATAACCAAATTTTATACTTTTATATTTCCTCAATGAAACAAAATTTGAATATGGGTTACGTAAAATATGGATGAATTTTGCATTTGGAAAATATTGTGCCAAATCGATAGCAAATTCGGCATTTTCTACTGATTTTTCTACAATCCTTAAGTTGGTAGGAATTTGTTTTGAATATTGAGAATAATAAATAGCTGAAAAATATTTCTGAATTCTTTCACTATCACTATCACCTTCTTTACATTCATTTATCATTTTCTTAAATTGATTTAAATCAAATATATTTTTTGTAATTGAATCACTATATCGATCATTAGATTTATTTGATTTTTCTATCCATTTTATAAACTGTAATTTAATTTGATCGTTATTCAATATTACTGGACGCTGTTTTCTGTATTCATTGTCAACCCAAAATTTATTTAACTGAAAATAGTGCGTTTCCATTGGAATAGAATAGATGTTAGAATGGCCATCAAATAAACTTCGAAGTAAACTGGTACCTGACTTATGTGTTCCTGCGATAAATATTGAATTTTGATTAAATAAATTCGTTTTGATATTTGGAATTTTCATTTATTAACTACAATTCTTTATATGTGTTTATTGAATAAGTAATTTAGCGAAAGTATAGAGTTGAAAATTTGGAAAAATTCATTAAACTATTAAATTTCAACTAATTCTAAATGATCAATTAGTTTGAATTGATCTTCTAAAGACATTTTTTGCAATCGTTTTTTTATTGGATAAAATGCATACTCAACTTGTTGACTTTTAAGTTTAGTATCTTCAAAATAATCATCTTTAATAAAAAAAGCATTTACTCCATGTGAATTACAACAAATTAATGAATATCCTTTTTCTTTCCCAAGTTTTGTTAATGCTAACAAAGAAGCACCATGATAATATCCGCTTTTGTGTTTTTTATACCGATCAAAATTAGGTTCATATGGAACCGTCACAGACCTCTCCATACCAAAAGAAGCATTATACTCAATAACTACAATTCTAGGATTAATATTATGAATAGATTTCCAGACCCAATAATCATTACCATCAATATCAATTGATAGAATATCTATATTAATAGGAATTTTCAAATCTACAATTGTTTGTTCAATATTCTCTGCAGTAACCCAACTATAGCAAGTCGTAACATTTTCAGCGTTCAAATTATTGTTGTAATAATCTTTTGCTTTTGAAACATTTTTATTACTTCCATCAATTAACCAACAATTCCACTTAAAATTTTCAATAAAATTTCGGGAATTACATTCTGAACCATCGCCAATTCCTATTTCTAAAATAGAATAAGACTCAACACCAATATTAGAAAGCAAATACATCAGAATACCATCTTCTCCATTTTGTGAATAAATTTTTGCTTCTTGCTTTTGAAGAATCTTTTTGTAATTAATTTCATTAGCTTCTAAAGTTGAATATTCTCTCGCTAAAGATTTTTGAAGATTTTGTTCAATTTCTGAAATTCTTTTTCTATCCTTTTTTATGTTCATAAGGATTGTTTTCCATCTTCTGTAACTTTCTGTTAATCCCATAATATCAATCCTAATTAAAAATCGTTTTAAGTTTATTGGTAAATGAATTCTTAAAATTTAATTCATCATATTTTCTAATTCTACTTTTTAAGTCACTTATTATTTGTATCTGTATTTCTTTATCTAGATTAGAAACATAATTTAGATTTTTAATAGCTTCATTATTATTATCGAACACAAGCTGCTCATTTCCAACTATTTCTGCTGATCCTCCGGAATTATGTACAACAGGAATACATCCGTTTAGTATTGCTTCAACTGTAGAAATTCCAAAAGGTTCTTCTCGCATGGTATGCAAAAAGAATTGTGATGCACTATGTATTTTTTCTAATTCACTTGAAGAAGCATTCTTTTTCAATAGAACATTTTGAATATTGTTCTTTTTAATATAACTCTCACAATAATTAAAATATTCTTTGGATACATTATTTGATGTATACCCACAAATAATAAATTTTAGTTGAGGTAATTTTTCTGCGATTTTAATTTGTTGAAATTGATTTTTATCTTTCCCAAACCGCCCGACGGAAATCACTGTGTTCAACTTTTTAATTTCATTATTTTTATTCAGTTTCTTTTTAATTGCAATTGGCGGATAAAACACACTACAATCTTCTATGGGTATTCCATAAGCTTTTTGTATTGCTTTTCTTGAAAATTCTGAATTTACAATAATTCCATACCCTGTATTTATATTCTTTAAATATGGGACATAAATTGTATGAAATAATGTATTAAAAAATTTAGACTTATATACACTATTATTGTATTCAGACATAACTCTCGCTTCTCTTGGGAAATGTATATAATGCAAAAAATTATCCCCGTTCTCAATACCAGAAAGAACATTATTTGAGTTGATTACAAGATCATATTCCTTACTCATTTTAGAAATAATTTTATTTAATTTAATATACTTAATTTCACCTAATCCTCTATTCCACGCATTGATTATTTTTAATTTTGCTTTGATTGGAATAGAATGAATTTTGGACAAATCGTCGGTTTTAAAACTACACTGATATGAAATCCAATCCGGAACAACACCTATCTTGTTTAAACATTCTGACATAGAAGTAATGACCCTAATTCTACCACCATACGTTATATTGTTTTGATAAATAGCTACTTTCTTCATGGATTACTGACTCTTTTTTCAGATATTCCAAAAACCATATTTTTTACCCAAAGGCGTCATTTTAATTAATAATTGTTTATTTTCATCATTCCAATCGTTCCATTTAGGGTACTCATTTTGCCTTTGTGGATTCGATGGTTTTTTAATTATTGATTTAATTTTTGCTTCACCTAATTGTACGTGATTAATGAATTTGCAAATCTGTTGATAGGTTTCTGGATTGGTAAAAAGATCACTAGATTTAATTGTAATTATCCTATTATCACCTATTGAATTTTTAACAGATTCTATCATTGTATTCGTTGTATTCCATAACCATCCGATTTTTTCAATATCACCCATATTAGCCCATTCACTAAAAACTAAATCTGTTTTTAAAGGAGTTATTCGTCCATCATCATTTTCGTTTCCTTTATAATAATTTCTTCTAATCCCACTTCGTACGAATTCTCCTGGATGGCGTATCAAATGAATAAATTTTGCTTTAGGAAAAATATTATTAATAGCATCCATAAAAAAAGTAATCCGATTATTCGTTTCAACATATCTTTTATCTTCCAAATATATTTTTTTTATCAGGTCATATCTTGCATTTAAAAACCCCAATCTTTTAGCAGGAATATTGTTTTCTCCTAATTCGAAAGCTAATTTA
>Ga0208521_1000859_pt1 | contig 17256 bp, 13 predicted proteins | sample ETNtaG_24_FD_185754 | JGI IMG/M metagenome (GOLD analysis project Ga0208521, IMG submission 185754) | Marine microbial and viral communities from oxygen minimum zone, Eastern Pacific Ocean - ETNP201306SV47 (SPAdes) (version 2) | ecosystem: Environmental > Aquatic > Marine > Oceanic ... | reverse complement strand
AGCAGGTGGGCAAAGACGTCACGTTTGAAGAGACAAAGGATAATGTCAAGCTTGCACTCTTTAATGAAAAAACAATGACATTAATACAAGAATTAAACGACAATGCAGATGTAAACATTTTGTACAAACCAACCCCATATGCATCACCTGGTGGCCATGGCAGCATGTCAGCCCATGGCAGTACCATGTATGGTGGTCCGGGCGCTTCGCCTTATGGTGGCAGTACTGGCCCTGGTAATCCTGCCCCTCACGCTGGAATGCCTATGCCGGGCAGTTCATCCTATGGTGGTGGTGATCCTCACGGTAGTGGTGGCGGTTCACCTCACGGCGGACCAATGAGTTCAACGGAATAACCATACACCCTTACAAATTAAGAAACTGTAAACAACTGCCCGGATTTTGTTATTCCCTTCCGACCCGGCCTTGTATATACAAGGCCGGTGTTCGGCCAATAAACCTCATTGAGTCTTTTATCTTAACAATTCCCCTTCTCCTCTAGGGCGGACATGTTTCCCCCCTTTATAGAAGGGGGATTTTAAATTAGTCAATTAATAAAATGGATCCACAGTTATATATAAAATTATCCATTATCTTATATTGGTGTTCATTGCTTATATACACCTCTTACTGGGTAATCGGTTTTCTGGGCAGGGGGCTAAGATTTTATGTCCTCTTAGGCGGGGTTATTCTACATTCATTATCAATTACCTTCAGGGGTATTTCCATAGAATATTTCCCGCTGACAAACAAGTTTGAGTCCTTCACCGCATTTGCCCTTTCCTGCTTCATTGTGCTTTTGTGTTATTCCAGAGTGGAAAGTTACGTATACAGGATATCCCTGTTTTGTGTGGGATACTGCTTTTTTGTTGTAGCCTCTGTCTTCTTTTCAATGAAACAATCATATGCCCCTCCGCTGATGTTGACTATATGGTATATCCTTCACGTTCCCATATCTTTCTTCTGTTATGCATTGTGGACAAGTTCAGCTGCTGCGGCAATGGCGAGATATTTCTCAGCGGGAGATAAAAAGCGGTTTGAGAACATAATTGATTTCGGCTTTCAATACGGCCTGATAGCATTCTCAATATCCATGATCTTCGGCGGTCTGTGGGGGTACGTAGCCTGGGGTTCTTATTTCCTGTGGGATGCGAAGTTGCTGTGGTCTGTGATTATCTGGTTCTTCTATGCTACATGTATTCATCTGGATTACTGGCCGGAGGCCAGCAGAAGATTCAAGACCCCACTAGCGCTGGTAGGTTTTGTGATATTACTTACAACGTATGTCGGTACGAGTTTCCTTATAAAGAGTACACACAGTTTTTAGTTTTTTTGCCACGAAGACCCTAAGGCACAAAGTAGTAAAATATGATTTAAAAATCCGTTTAATTCTTTAGACGGGATTAACAAGATTTACAAGATTTTTTTTATCTTTGTTTATCCTGTTATCCTGTCAAAAAACATAAGTTATATTAAAATGAAGCAGATATACGGTTTCTTAAAATCTCAGAAGACTGGAATAATAGTCGGGTTTACCGTCACGGGACTCCTCATAATAGGGAGTCTTATAATGAATTTTTTCCCTGAATCTTATGAAGGGCTTTCGGGAGAAGATATTACCTTCTTCTATAATAACCCCCGGCCAATACACACATGGTTTTATATAATGTTTGTTGCCTTTGCCATGTATGGGATATCTATTTTCTTCTGTACACTGGACTCTATTCTCAGGAAGGTGAAGGCACGTACCAGCAAGATTCCCCTGTATGGGGCATCGATTGTACACGTTGGATTTCTGATTACGCTGGTGGCCCATCTTATAGGCGGTATATGGTCAGAGTCCGGCATGCCTATCACGATTGCCGATGAATGGGTGCAGTCCGGTGAATATGAGTTGAAGGTGACAGACCTTGAAACCACTTCATACCCCAATGGTATGCCAAGGAAAATAAAGGCACAGATGAAAATAAGGAAGGACGGGGAAGAGTACGATGATACACTTGGCTACAACAATCCCGTACTTGTCGATAGCGGAACTAAGCAGTTTCTTTTACAAAATTATGGGAATATGCCAAACGGAGTAGTATTAAATATTGACGGTAAGACAAGTGTTTTTAATATAAAGGATGTTATAGAGATAAACAGATCAAAAGTGCTCCTGGCAAACCTTTTCCTTCCTCCACAGTTCCGCATTCCCGCTATCCAGCTGGTTTCAAAAGGTAAAGACGGCAAGTACAATAAAAGTTACGTCCGCATCGGCAGGCAAAATGCACAAAACGTCAAGGGATCGAACATGATTTTTGAAGACATCAAAGTCACACCTGCAGTAGCTGTTTCCGTAAAAAAGAACCCGAGTATACCACTTACACTGATTGCAATCGGCTGCTTCGGTTCTGGAATGCTTTTAGTGATCTTCAGGACAGCATATAAGATGGTAAGGGTCTAGGGATTGAATATTGAAGATTGATGATTGTATATTGGAGCAAGAAGCAAGAAAAACGTTGAAGTTTACGTCTTTACATCAGAAATCATATCAGAGAAAATTAATAATAACTGTTAAGGCTTCCTCTATCTTGAAAAATACCTAACACTCCGCATGAATGTATCTCTCTAGTTCCTGAATCTCGAATTTCTGATCTTCTATTAACTGTTTGAGTACATCTCCCACTGTCACTATTCCGACCAGCTGATTCTTTTCTATAACTGGCAAATGTCGGACGTTTTTCTCAGTCATCAGCGCTATACAATCCTCAACCGAAGTTCCAGGATCAATGTAGAGCACTTTTTTAGTCATCAGTTCACTAACAGGTGCAGTTTTGGAAGACTTCCCTTTTAGAATTACTTTGCGAGCGTAATCACGTTCCGAGAAGATACCCACCACCCCCCTTTTGTCAATAACCAACAAAGCCCCCAAATTCTGATCAGACATTATCTGCAATGCGTCATATGCGGTTTCACGTGGAGAAACAGACCATATCTTTCCCTTTTTGTTCTTCAAGATTTGACTGACGAAATTCATTGATATACACTCCTTTCTTTAAAAACAGTCTGGCAATACTTTACCTGCCATAATTAATAATTAAAGAAATCATAGTACCTATCTAGAATCCTCAACGGCATGTTAGCAAGTTAGTTATGCAAGTCAATGAAAATTTTCAGGAAACAGATGATACCAGTCAGATGAAGTCTTGTGGTGGGTGCTACCCATCATACCTGGCTTTCATATAATTGTATTGATTAACGCAATCTTATACTTTGGCACTCTTTTGTCAATTTATTTTCAATACTTGTCTGCAGAAAGACTTAGCATCTTATTTGTCAGGCTGCATATGTCGACAGATAAAGGCTTTTGACTTGACTGTTTACGGGTATTGTGTTAGATTTCACATCCAGTTTATCAGTTCACATACACCCACTAGTAGGTCATTATAAATTACCTGATTCCCTGTATCCTTTGAAATATCAATACCTTTCTGTCAAAATATTCGATTAAACCTATTTAACTCGTAACTTGTAACCCGTAACTCGTAATGAAACAATATAAAAAATTGATATTGCTGTTTTTGATTATAGTATTTGCCAGCTGTATCATTGCGCCCATCAAGAAGGTACCTCTGGACTTTATGCTGGAGAAGACGGGTTTCATGGCGGATTCGGTGGACTACGAGAATGGTATGTATAATTTCGGCAAGGTGATGAGAAGGGTGTTAATGGTGACTGCCCTGATAGTGTTTTTAGTCTATAGGAAGTCGCTGAGATTCGGTACGCTGATCTCTTCAGGCTTAAAGATAAGACCGGGCTTCTTCAGGCAGTTTCTATTTGGTTTTTCACTGGCAGTATTGTCACTACTTATCTATTATGGTATTGGACTTCTTTCCGGTGCGTGGGTTATTCATCTTGATTTTATAATTTACGATCAACTGGACTCCGATGTATTAAGAGAGTCGATATTCGACATCTTCAAGTATTTATTAATAGGCTGTCTCATAGGCTTTATGGAGGAGATATTTTTCAGGGGGTTCCTGTTACAGTCTTTTATGGAAAATATGTCAGTGCCGGTGGCTGTAGTCGTGTGCAGTTTGATTTACTCGGTTCTGCATTTTTTCAGGGCTGATGTTTTTGTTTCTACAGGTTTTCAGCCGTTTGTCGGCTTTGTAACCATGGCGCAATTTTTTAAGCCTCTGTTTTTTGATTTAGTTAAACATCTGCCTGCTATTATAGGGCTCTTTCTGGTTGGTATAGTGCTCTCTTATGCATTGATTCGAACGAAATCACTGTACCTCTCCATCGGCCTACATTCAGGGATGGTGTTTATGTCGAAGACAGACTCTATATTCATCTCGCGTTTCAGGGAAAAGCTGATATGGCTGTTTGGTGGTGATAGCAAGTTAGTAACGGGAATCGTCATATGGATTTTCTTAATATGCATATTAATAGTAATCAAGAAAATCTATAACAATTCATACAATTACGGGAAAGTATAAATGGAAAAGACATTAAAAGAGCTTGCCGATTACGTAGGCGGAGAGGTAATTGGCGACGAAAATATAAAGATAAAGGGTGTAATGACGATTGATGAGGCAGTGGAAGGTTACATCACCTTTGTATCTAATAAGAAGTATATAAAAAAGCTTGGATCGACCGGTGCATCCGCAATCCTGGTGTCGCCGGGCATGGAAGCTGAAGGCAAAAACCTGCTGGTAACCAAAAACCCTTACCTGGCATTTGCAAAGGTTGTTGATCTTATGATGAATCCTGAGAAGGTATATTCAGGGACAGTGGATGACTCAGCCAGAGTAAGTGATTCTGCTGAATTAGCCTCTAATGTAACCGCTTATCCATTTGTTTTTATTGGTGAAAATGCGAAGGTGGCTGATAATGTGGTTTTGTATCCCGGTGTTTATGTAGGGGATGATTGTCAGATAGGGAAGGATACCATAATCCATCCAAATACCATACTCCACAAAGGTACCATAATTGGAGAACGTGTAGTGATCCATAGTAATTCAGTCATTGGCTGCAGCGGTTATGGATATGCTCCGGATGGAAGTACCTATTATAAAATACCTCAGATTGGAATTACCGTAATAGAAGATGATGTTGATATCGGCGCCAATACAACAATCAACCGTGCCGTATTGGGGGAGACCAGAATCAGGAGAGGTACAAAGATAGACAGCGAGGTAATGATTGCTCACAATGTTGAGATTGGCGAAGATGTTCTGGTAACCTCACAGGTTGGAATTGCGGGCAGTGTTCAAATTGGAAATAACGTTATCCTGGCCGGCGGGTCAGGTGTTGCAGGCCATATCAAGGTGGGAGACAATGTGAAAGTGGGCGGCTGGACCGGAGTTACAAATGACCTGCCTTCAGGCGGTACATTTCTGGGTACACCTGCAATAGAGATCGAAAGAATGAGAAAATGTTATATGATTATACAAAGACTGCCGGAGATGAGAGAGACTGTAAAGGATTTACAGAAGAAGATAAAACAGTTGGAAGAGAAGTTAGAGAAATGAAAAGATTAGGATTGATTGCAGGTAATGGCAGATTTCCGATACTCTTTGCACAGAGCGCAAAGGCTAAGGGTATAAGTTTAATAGCAGTTGCTATTGAAAACGAAGCATCCCCTGAAATTGAGAAATACGTTGAGAAATTATACTGGGTCGGTATTGCCAAGATGGGCAAATTGATAAAGACATTAAAGAACGAACATATAGAAAAAGCTGTGATGGCAGGGGGGTTGACAAAGTCACACATACATTCAAGGTTTAAGCACTTAAAATTAAGGCCTGACCTGAGAGCTATCAACATGTGGTACAAAAAACTCAAGAGCAAGCACGACCATTCTATCCTTGAAGCCGTTGCAAACGAACTGGCCGAAGACGGTATAGAACTTATCAGTTCTATAGATTACGTGAAGGACCTTTTGGCAGAGAAAGGTTGTTTGACTAAGAGGAAACCATCAGAAAATGAAACAGCCGATATAAAGTTCGGATGGAAGATTGCAAAGGAGGTTGCAGGGATGGAGATAGGGCAATGCATTGTGGTAAAGGATAGAATAGTCCTGGCAGTCGAAGCGATTGAGGGGACAAATGAAACGATCAAACGTGGTGGCGAACTTGGCCGCGGTAAAGTTGTGGTAATAAAGTTAAGCAAGAAGGGTCAGGACCCGCGCTTTGATGTGCCAACTATCGGCACAGAAACTGTCGATTACCTGAAAGAGGCAGGCGTATCCACATTAGCGATAGAGGCGAAAAAGACTTTGATCCTTGATAAAGAAGATACCGTTAAACTGGCAGACAAGAACAAAATCGCTATAATCGCTTTATAGTAGATAGTATTTTAATAAGTACCTGATTTACTTTCCTGATAAAACCTCCAGCATCTCTTTGGCATATTTGCTGTATGTGTTATTCCCTGATCCTGTTAAATCCAGGATAAGATTACACAGATTTTGCGCGTCTTCAAATCTTTTAAGCCTGAAGTTGGCCATAATTGCATATTTATAGGCCTCTAAATCTCCCTGTTCGAGTTGAACTATCCTTTCTGATTGAATCAAGACTTTTTCCCATTTTGACCTGCCCCCGTTATTTGTACCACCTTTAAAGTTAGAGTTTGTGTTCAACCAGACAGTTGGAGCGTAGCGGAAACTGTCTGTATCGCTTCAACTTCCGGCGGAACGGAAGCCTTTACATCGGCACAGAGTAGTTATGGATATGACAGGTTCCATACACAGGCAGACGATGCTGACGTTGCACTTGCTGCTGACCGCCCTCCTGGTACACCCAGTGCTACAGCGAGTTCTGATAATCATAGCGCTAGAGGGCAAAACGTAGTTTACGTTGACGGCCATGTGGAGTTTGTTAATTCCCCACTTGCCGGTTGGTACGATAGTGACGGTACTACGAGAGATAACATCTATTTGGATAATGCTGCAGTTACAGGTGGAACCGATACATACATTTTGCATGATGGTTAATAATCCTTAGTTTTGAAATAGTAAGATATTTGATAATAGAAGGGAACTTGTCGTTTATACAACGCAAGTTCCCTTTTTTATTTTAAAACTGCCTCATAATATATACATATCCTAAATCGCTTCCTCATTAATTACTTTAAAATCCCCTTCTCTTCTGTCTGCAAAATTTAATTATGTCTTGATTTCTGATACTAAACAGATAGAATAATAGTATACTATTAAATAGTAGGCTATCTATTATGTTAGAATACGATTTTAAGGAAAGTATTGGTTACTCCGTAGCAATGGCATACCGGGCTTTAAGGAAAGCATTAGATGCTGAACTGCAGCACTACGGGATTACGTTTGCCCAATGGCAGGTCCTCGCAGGCCTGGCTCTGGAGGGTGAAATCTCTCAGGTTAAACTGGCAGAACTGATTGGTGTAGAAGGACCTACTCTGGTCAGGACACTTGACAGGATGGAGCAAAAGGGCTGGATCAAGCGAAAGGTATCTTCTCGTGACCGACGTCAAAAATTAATTTCACCAACTAAGAAGGTAGAAGGTGTATGGAAGAAGATGACTGAATGTGCTCAAGGAGTAAGAGATGGAGCCGTTAAAGGTATTTCGTCTAAGGATGTTGCAAATTTACAAAGACTTTTGGGAAAAATAAGGGAGAATCTGAATGGACAATTCGGGACTGAGAACTCTGTATAGTCACAATAAGAAACGACACTATTTGTTTTTGTGTGTCGGAATCCTGATCTTTTACACAAATGCTTTGTTCTTTATGTGTGACAGGAGTCTGGCACAGGAACAAATGTTCAAAGCGCCTGTAGTTGTGTCACGCATCATTGAAATGGATGTGCGTAAGCCGGTTAAAATGGTGGGAACTGTCTTTCCGCTGAGGGAGAGTATTGTTGCTTGTGCAATAGAGGGGTTGGTAGTGGAATTTCCTGTTAAAAGGGGTGACTATGTTAAAAAGGGACAGGTATTGGCAAGGCTCAATACAACATCCCTGGAAATACGACTTAAAGGGGCGAAGGCAGATAAACATCTCGCTCTTATAGAATATGAGCGTGCGAAAGAACTATATGAAGGTGATGCAATTTCTCATTCGGAATTAGACGAGGTTGAAACTAAGTTAATCGCACACGAAGCAAAGGTAGAAGGTGTTGAAGACGACATTGGAAAGTGTACGATTACGGCGCCATTTGATGGGAGGATTACTGAAGAATATACTGAGGTAGGTCAATGGCTCAAAAAGGGAGACAGCGTTGTCTCCATGTTGCAAATGGACTATGTGAAGGTAAGAGTTCCTGTTCCGGAGAAATACATTCAGTATATGAAGGTGGGTGATGAGAGTGAAGTCGGCTTTCCGGCACTGGGGATTATAAAAAGAACCGGTCATATTGTTCACATAGTATCTCAGGCAGACAAACGCGCCAGAACATTTCCTGTTTATGTCAAAATAGATAATAAAGATGATGCAATTAAAAGTGGCATGTTTGCAGAGGCAACCTTTGAAACAGGTTCTTTATTATCAGCAACAATGATCTTGAAGGATGGTATAGTAAGGCGTGGAGGCATGGAGTTTATTTATCTGACAGTAGATGGAAAGGTTGCAGAGGTCCCGGTTCAGACCGGTATTGTCCACAAAAATTTAATCCAGATTATTGGCGATATAAAGCCTGGAATTGATGTGATTGTAAGGGGTAATGAGAGAGTGCTCAACGGTCAGGACATCCAGGTAACCGGAAGAATGGATCCTGATGAGATTGATGAAAAGCCAAAGAATTAAGAGGGAAGAATGGCGAGGGACGAGAGATGGAAAATGAGTCAAGACGCAGTGTGTGCTAAGGATCGACGGTTGTTAAACACGAAAAAAGTTAGTGTTAATTACTTTCAATTTTGACTTGTAATGAAGATTATAGAATATTCAACAAACAATCCCGTAAAAGTAGCAGTAGGGGCGATATTTGTATTACTCTTTGGTCTTCTCGCCTTGTTTCGCATTCCCACTCAGCTTGTTCCTGACGTTGAAAAACCACAAATAACAGTAGAAACCCGCTGGATTGGGGCTAGCCCGGAAGAAGTTGAACAGGAGATAATTCATGAACAGGAGGAGATGCTGAAAAGTGTAGAAAACCTCAGAAAATTAACCTCGAAGAGCTTCAACAGCCGTGGGGAGATATTACTGGAGTTTCAGGTTGGAACAGATAAAAGTACTGCCCTTCTGGATGTTGCTAATAAACTGGAACAGGTACAGGAGTATCCGGAGAATGTTGATGAGCCGGTTATAAGCACAGTAAATACCGGTGACCGGCCTATTGCCTGGTTTACGCTGCGAACACTTCCGGGAAACAATATTGATATTAATGAGTTGCGAGATTTCGCGGAAGATCATATTGAGGCAAGGTTTGAGAGGGTGCCGGGAGTTGCTAACAGTAATATCTATGGAGGGGCTGAGAGAGAGATGCAGGTTATCATAGACCCGCATGCTTTGGCAATTAGCCAGCTGACAATCTTAGATGTACGCAAGGCTCTCATTTCTACCAACACAAATATAAGCGGTGGAGATATGGATGAGGGTAAAAATAGATTTATAGTGAGAACTTTAGGGCAGTTTAAGTCAGTTGAAGAAATAGAGAATCTGGTCATTGCAAAACGGGATGATATTCCGGTTTATGTCAGGGATATAGCCGAAGTGAGGCTTGGATACAAAAAACTCCAGGCATTTGTCAGGCAAAGAAATGAGCCCTCCATTGCCGTAAATGCACAGAGGGAGGTTGGAGCTAATGTCCTGACGGTTATGGCAAGTATAAGAGAGGCATGCCGTGAATTAAATGAAAATTTATTGAAAGACAGAGGCCTGCAGCTAGAACAGGTTTATGATGAGACTGACTATATAAAATCATCAATAGGCCTGGTTCGGCAAAATGTTGTAGTTGGCGGCCTTCTTGCGGTCATGGTGCTCTTACTATTCCTTAGAAGCTGGCGAAGCACACTCGTAATCGGTCTGGCTATACCTATCAGTGCTATAGGCACGTTTCTTATGGTTACTCTTCTGGGGCGTTCGCTTAATGTAGTTAGTCTGGCAGGGATAGCTTTTGCTGTCGGGATGGTGGTTGACAGCGCTATCGTAGTCCTGGAAAATATTTACCGTCATTGGCAGTCCGGAGAGAATCCATTTGAGGCGGCTTATAAAGGGACTACGGAAGTATGGGGTGCGGTATTAGCCTCCACACTGACTACCATAGGAGTCTTTATTCCGGTAATCCTCGTTGAACAGGAGGTTGGGCAATTATTCAGGGATATAGCATTAGCAATAAGTTTTGCCGTAGGTCTGTCACTCATCGTCGCCATTACGGTAATACCAACTGCAGCTGCCAGGATTCTCTCCAGAAGGAAGAAAAGTGAAAATACCGGTAATGAGGTTTTCTTAAGCAGTAGTCGTCGACTGGTTTCGTTTGGGCGTAATTTAACTGATAAGATTGTAGAGATTGTAGATTATTTAACTAATACATTAAAAAGGCGTTTAGCGACAATTTTTGCATTGATATTTATATCAATTCTTCTTACCTGGTGTATGATTCCTGAAATGGAGTATTTGCCGGAAGGCAATCGCAATATGATTCTGGCCATTATGCTTCCTCCACCCGGATATAGTCTGGAAGAACAAAAGGCTATCGGGCTGGTTTTGGAAAAGGAACTGAGCCCTTACTGGCATGCCAAAAAGGGGACTAAGGAAGCGCAGATGCTGGATGGGCCTCCAATTAAGCATGGATTTTATGTTTCTCGCGGGAGGTCTATCTTTATGGGTATGTTGTCGTCTGAACCTGAAAGGGTTGCAGAACTTATACCTGTTATCAGGCGGGTGTGTGGTAAGATTCCGGGAATGATTACTATAGTTCAGCAGGCAAGTCTATTTGAACGGGCATTAAGTGGAGGCCGTACAATAGACATTGAACTTACAGGACCTGATTTGAATCGTCTGGTTTATTCTGGTGCTCAGGTGTTTGGTATGGTAAGACAAGTATTTCCTCCGGGTACACAGGCTATGCCTAAACCCAGTCTTGAGCTTGGGAGTCCCGAATTGCAGGTCAGGCCACTATTGGAATATGCGACCGAGCTGGAATTAACGGCCTCTGACATAGGATATATTACTGATACTCTGGTAGATGGAGCCTATGCCGGTGATTACTGGCATCAGGGAGACAAAATAGATCTTGTTATCTTTGGCCAGAGTAAATATATCGAACGAACTCAGGACCTAGAGCATATATTCATTTATACACCATCAGGTGATTATGTACCTTTAAGTACCGTAGCGGATATACAATTGGGTGTAGGTCCGGAAGAGATAGATCATATTGAAAGGGAGCGTTCTATCATTATCCAGGTAATACCTCCACGCACAATGCCGCTGGAAAGAGCGCTTGACACAATAGATACGCAAATAATTAAACCGATGATGAAGAAAGGTTTACTGGGCGGTCTTTATAAGGCCAATCTTGCAGGTACGGCCGATAAACTTCAAGAGGCGCGCGAGTCATTGCAATGGAACTTTATCCTGGCTATTGGGATTTCATATCTATTAATGGCCGCACTCTTTGAGTCATTCTTGTACCCGGTAGTTATAATGTTCAGTGTTCCTTTAGCCGCTGTTGGAGGTTTTGCAGGGCTTGCATTCCTGAACCTGTTTACGTTACAGGCTATGGATGTACTTACCATGCTGGGTTTTGTTATATTAATAGGGACTGTGATAAACAATGCTATCCTGATTGTGCATCAGACTCTTAATAACATGCGGGACGGGAATATGGTATCCCGTCAGGCGCTTATAGAGAGTGTGAGGACACGTATCCGGCCGATATTTATGAGTGTGGCGACAACTGTGTTTGCCATGCTGCCGTTAGTTGTATTCCCGGGGGCAGGGAGTGAACTTTATCGCGGTCTTGGCAGTGTAGTATTAGGGGGCCTTATAGTGTCTACTATCTTTACGCTGCTCCTGATCCCTGCAGTTTTCAGTCTGGTTATGGATATTAAAGCGCGTGTACGACATGAAAAAGTAGTATAGTAATAATCTCCCTCTTTCCCCATCTTTTTAGTATTTTTACCTTTAATAAATAAGTTTTTACTCAAAAAAACAATTCACCATAAAACTTGATATTCTTTAACAATTGTTTATAGTATCGACAACTAGCAGCAAACTTAATTATATTCTTAAATGGCCTTACAATAAGTAGCCCGTAAATGTATTATAAGTACTAACAGCCGTAAAATAAGAGGGCTATTGGTACGGCTGATTCATGTTAGTTGATTTATGCACCTGCCAGAAACTATGTGAACTATATACTATGATTCTATACGGGAACAATTCATTTTCATTAAGGTTAAAGATTTTAGTACTTTTGCTTTTCACGATGACATTCACCACAATGGGCTGCTTTAATATTGGCCCTCATGCTATGAAAAATGAATGGCTTAAATATAATAACGTCATTAGTAACATTGAGGATCAACAGAATCTTTTGAATTTAGTCAAACTTCGCTATAATGATTCCCCTAAAATGCTCGCTGTGACCAATATTAATTCCCAATTGCTTTTAGGAAGTGAGGATTCCGGAATGAGTTATTCATTTTCTGAAGGAGCAACTCCACTTGGGAATAGGTTTAGTTTCTTTCTATTTCCAAAATACGAAGACAAGCCCACGATTACCTATCAGCCATTACAAGGAGAGAAGTTTGTAAAAAATATACTCGAACAAATCTCTTTAGATGTCCTTATGCTCTTGAACAATTCAGGATGGAGTGTTGAACGCATATTTCGCTTATGTATACAAGACATTAATGGCATTAGAAATGCTCCAGGCGCCTCTGGTCCTACGCCAGATTATGCCCCGGAGTATAAGGATTTCCTCACTGTCGCCGAACTGATGCGTACGTTACAGAGGCAAAATTTTATTAATTTAAATTATGAGCTTATTGATGTCGAATCCACACTGGTTCTTAGCTTTGCCGAAGAAGCATTAGAGTTGCCTGAGACGCTTAAACTGATAGAAATGTTGCGTTTAACACCGAACAAAACAGACTATCCATTGGTCATCAATGTTATGGACCACAACCCAAACCATGTAAGTATAAGAACACGTTCTGTTATGGGTATATTATATTTACTTTCACAATCCGTTGAAGTACCTCAAGAGGATGTAAGGAAAGGAAAATTGACGACTACCAAATATGCAGATGGTCGTCCTTTTTATTGGAGTGGCCTTTTTAGTAATTTATTTCAAATCAAATCAAGTTCTGAGAAACCTTCTGATGCATTTGTCAGGATTAAGTACCGAGGGAGTTGGTTTTATATTGATGACACGGATGTCGAATCTAAAAGAACCTATTCACTTTTTAGTCAGATCTTTGCCATTCAAGCGGGTAAGATAAAAGTTGAAAGGCCGACACTCACCTTACCAATAGGTCGTTAGATGGCATTACCCCACAGAAAGGGGCGCGACTTCCTCCATGAGTGCAACCACATGCGCCTCTCAAATAATATAGAGGCTAGGCATTCCTTAATATTGTACCCTCAAAGATAAGGTCATCACCCTTTTTCATTGTTTTAAATGATGAAAATTTAATGGCGTCTTTTATCTTGTTTATATTGAGGTCGCCTATTGCTTCCAGACCTTTTCCCAGGATCCTGGGTGATATTGGTATTATCATTTTGTCTACGAGATTTACTTTAAGTAGAGCGGTGATCATTCCAGAGCCACCCTCTACCAGTACGGACATAATCTCTCTCTTGCCAAGTTCTTTTAAGAGGCTTGAGAAACTTACCTTGCCATTCCTCTCTTTTTTCACTACCAATACTTCTGCTCCCAACTTCTTGATTGCTGTTATCTTCCTGGAAGGGGCGTTGGATGTGGTGGCAATTATTGTCTGGTGTGGATTGTCATCTGTCAGGACAGATGACTTGATGGGTATACGAAGTTTACTGTCAACTATTATGCGCAAGGGATTCTTCCCCTTTACGTGTCTAACCGTTAATTGTGGATTGTCGGCAGTAACAGTTCCTGCGCCAACCATAATTCCGTCATTTGTGCTGCGAAGGACGTGCACATATTTGCGCGATGCTTCAGAGCTTATCCATTGAGAATCTCCGGTCTTTGTTGCAATCCGTCCGTCCAGTGTCTGTGCATACTTTACGGTTACGTAAGGAATCCCCGATTTGATAAATTTAAAATAGTGCTCATTTAACTGTCTGCATTCGGAGCCAAGTATCCCAACATCAACCTTTATACCTTTTGATCTGAGGATTTTAATACCTTTACCATTTACTTCAGGGTTAGGGTCAGGTGTGCCGACAACTACCCGTTCCAATTTCTTCTTGATTAATGTGTCAACACAGGGAGGAGTTCGTCCATAGTGACTACACGGTTCCAGGGTAATGTAAAAAGTTGAACCCCTGATGCTGCCTTTAACATTATTTATGGCATTTATCTCGGCATGGTAATCACCACATTTTTTGTGATAGCCTCGGCCGATGATCTTTCCATCCTTTACAATTATGGTACCGACCATGGGATTCGGGTTGGTCTTGCCAATACCTTTCCTGGCCAGACGGATTGCCATTCTCATGTAATAATTGTCATCGAGAGTTTTTTTCTTCATAGGAAGCAACCATTATCATCAAAAAGGAGTCATAACAGGCGGGAAAATCCCTTCAAGTTTCATTTTATTCACTTCTTCACAAATTTGACTATTCACTTAACTTCGAACTTCTTACTCAGAAGATACATTAAGCAGTTTAAGCATTTCTTCAGTATCTGTTGTCGGCATCTTGCATGCGTAGTCAAGACATACATATGCAGTGGCTTTGCCGTCGAAGCTTGATTGATATTCTGTAAATTTGGCAAGGCGAATAATATCCGGTTCTTCCTGATCAGATGGCCTTAAGAGTACGACCTTGTTGGGTACAAAGTGTTTTCTGAGGGAGTTAAGCATTTCCTTAGTGTCCTTTGCCTCCGGGTTGCCGACTATGACAATTTCATAAGAAGGCCCTATTCCAAAATCGAGGCCAACCATCATCTGTGTATAACCGGAAGGTACACTCTTCACATCTTTGGAAAAGGCAAGCATTATCTTATTTGCCTTATCTTCAAGATCGGAGTTTGCAGTGATTCGTGCCAGTCTGAATAAGTTTAAGACAGCCACGGAATTCCCGGATGGTATGGCACCATCATAAATATCTTTCTGCCGGACTATCAGTTCTTCCGCATCATCTGCGGTAAAATAAAAACCACCATTTTGTTCATCCCAGAAATATCTTATCATTTCACTGTTCAGGTTCAGTGCTGTCTGGAGGTAATGTACGTCGAAGACTGTTTCATAGAGCTCCAGTAATCCCCAGATCAGGAAGGCGTAATCATCTACATTGGCAAGTATTGCAGCATGTCCATCACGGTAACGGTGAAGAATTCTTCCATCCGGCCTGCGCATATCCGTAAGAATGAAATCCGCCGCACGCTTTGCCGCATCTGCGTACTCTGGCTCATTGCAGACCTGAGCACCTTTTGCCAGAGCGGCTATCATTAATCCATTCCAGTCTGTTAATATCTTGTCATCCTTGTGCGGATGGATTCTTTTATTGCGGGCTGTGAATAATTTCTGTCTGGCGGCTTCTACACGCTCTTTGAGTTCATCCACAGATGTCTTATTCTTAAAGGCGACTTCTGTAAGGGTTTTTTCAAGATGCAGGATATTAGCACCTGTGTTCTCCCCGGATGCTTCATCTCTGAAATTACCGGTCTTGTCGATGTTATATACATTTATAATCAGGTCTGCCTCTTCACCTTTCAGGACTTTACGAATCTCATCTTCCGTCCAGACATAAAACTTTCCTTCCACACCTTCGCTGTCAGCATCCTCGGCGGAGTAAAATCCTCCCTTCGAGTCTGTCATGTCTCTCAGGACGTAAGTAAAAATCTTTTTTGCGGTCTCTCTTAACTCTTTCTTTCCTGTCGCCTGATATGCCTCTATATACGCCATTGCCAGCATTGCCTGATCATAAAGCATCTTTTCGAAGTGCGGGACGAGCCAATGGGAATCTGTAGAATATCTATGGAAACCAAATCCAATGTGATCATATATACCACCCTCCTGCATCGATTGAAGGGTCTTTACCACCATCCTCAAGGCTTTCTCGTCATTCGTACTCTGCCAGTAGCGTAGTAAAAATAGAAGGTTCTGAGGGCTTGGGAATTTTGGTGCATTACCGAAGCCACCGTACTGTTCACTGAATCGACTGGAAAGTTGTTCATACGCCGTCTTTAAGGTTGACTTATCAAGTTCATCTCCTGTGGAGCCTTGAGAAAGCTGATTAAGACTGGCCGTAATCTGATCAGCAGATTTCAGGATATCGGCGTGTTGTGTGTCCCAGACCTCTTTGATGCGTGGAACCAAATCCAGCATACCTAGCCGTCCGTGGTGACTTTCCCTGGGGATATATGTACCGGCGAAAAATGGTTTCTTATCAGGTGTCATGAGGATAGTAAGCGGCCAACCACCGCTGCCAGTCATCATTTGACAGACACGCATATAAATATTGTCAATGTCCGGGCGTTCTTCTCTGTCGACCTTAATGCATACAAATACCTCATTCATCAGTCTTGCGACCTCAGGGTTCTCAAAAGACTCGTGCGCCATTACGTGACACCAATGACATGTCGAATAACCAATGGAAAGAAAAATAGGTTTATTTTCCTTTCTGGCTTTTTCAAAAGCCTCCGGTTCCCAGGCATACCAATCTACGGGGTTCTCTGCATGCTGTAGTAAATAAGGGCTCTTTTCGTGTATAAGCCTGTTATGTTTCATATTTTTTACCTCAGAATTTGAGGATAGAGACCTCAGATTTCCTGTAAATAATGCTATTAAAATAATTACAAATAATATCGTTGAAAATGCTCTTTGCATGTGCTCTCCTTTTCCTGACTTCTGGTATATTATCTATTGAGAGAATAAATCAACCTTCAGAATATTTGTTATAAAACAGTGTATCGTCAATCTTTCTTTTAGGTACATGAAGTGTACCTGCTTCGTCCTTCCAATATTTAACTGAGTCCTTTATTTCCTCTATTTGTGGAGATTCGTTACTATATCCAAGTGCAAGGACTGAATCTATCTTGATATGTTCGGGAAGTTCAAGGATGTCTGTCAGCTTATTAATGTCTATGGATCCCAACCAACAGCTTCCAATACCTTCCTCTATGGCAACTAGTATCATATTCTCAATAGCCGCGG
>Ga0208521_1000834_pt1 | contig 17481 bp, 15 predicted proteins | sample ETNtaG_24_FD_185754 | JGI IMG/M metagenome (GOLD analysis project Ga0208521, IMG submission 185754) | Marine microbial and viral communities from oxygen minimum zone, Eastern Pacific Ocean - ETNP201306SV47 (SPAdes) (version 2) | ecosystem: Environmental > Aquatic > Marine > Oceanic ... | reverse complement strand
TACCACTGATTTTGTTGAATTTACTGAAAAAATTAAACAAAAAAAATTTATAAAAAACTATATAAAAAACTATATAAAAATTTTCACTTTAATTAGTATAACTTGTATCTTATTCGTTGCCTTTTTTGGCAAATCCATTCTTCATTTTTTCGATAACGAATATTCTAATTACAATATAATAATGCTTATATTAACAATAGGTGTTAGCGGAATATTAATTTTACGTGGATTATTTGGTAATTTATTATCATCACTAGGAAAAGCACATATTAATTTTTATATCACAGGATTAGCAGTTGTTTTAAATGTTGTTTTAAATTTAAATCTAATTCCTAAGTATGGAATTTTAGGTGCATCGATAACATCTGCTTTTTTAATGTGGTTTACTGGGATTTTAGCAGGTTTTTCATTTTATTTTTATTACAAAAAAGCCCATTTAAAATAGAAAATCAGAAATATATTAATAAAGCCTTATTAAATAAATATTATGAGTTATTGGATGAAATTTTGGGAGAAATCTGCAAATAATAATTTATCACGTTTGCAGGTTCAAAGAAACAATAAATGTAATGAGCACGATATCGTAAGTTACATTAAGGATTTAATTGATTTAAAAGAATCAGATTCCCTATTAGATGTGTGCTGTGGAAATGGATTGATTACAAAAGAGTTGTCATTATATTGCTTTCAAGTTACTGGAGTTGATTTTTCAAAAAAAATGATTTACAACGCTAATAAAGAATGTAATTATTCAAATATAAAATACATTCAAGAAGATGCGTTAACACTTAGTAATAGTGTGAATAAGAAGTTTGATAAAATCATTTTGTATTTTTCATTTCAATATTTTAATAAAAAACAAGGAGAAAATGTTCTCTCGGAAATGAAAAAATTATTAAATTCTGATGGTAAAATACTTATTGGAGATATCCCAAATAAGAAATATTATTGGAGCTATTACGATACATTTATTAAAAGATTTTATTGTTTTAAACAATATTTTTTGAAACAACCTCAAATGGGGAGGTTCTGGTCTGAAAAAGAAATGATGAAAATTGCAAAGAAACAAGGCTTAAAAGGAACTTTCATTGAACAACCTAAACATTTACCGCATTCTCATTATCGCTTTGATTATCTATTGGAAAATGACTCTGACTTTAAAAATTTAAATAATTCCCCTTTGTAAATTTTGAGTATAAAAAATAATTCTCAATTCTGCTTCCAAAACTTTTGTAAAAATCTGCAACCCCTTTTATCATTGACCCTTCAAAATCAAGCATTAAATTACAGTTTTGATGTTTCTCTATAATATTTGAAACTAATAGCGTTGGAAATCCCTTTTCTTTTGATTTTTTTGTTGATACTGGAAGTAAATAGGTGATTCGATTTTTATCTTTTAACCACACCAAAGCTGCAATTAACTCTCCATTTTCTTTAACACCATTAATTTTTACATGTTCAATGTTCAACAAGTATTTCAATGTTGAAACTTGATTATCTAATAAATTATATTTTTTTTCAACTTTTAAAAAAAATTGTAAAAACTCATCTCTAGAAATTGTTTCATTTATTTCTTCATTAAAATATTGTGCTTTCCTTAAATCACGTTTCCTGTTATTGTTAAATCCTTTTAAAATTTCCTCATAAGGTTTATCCAAAGGCAAAATATAATTCACTCTTTCCGTTAATTTTTTATAATTAAATTTATTCTCAGAATTAAATTGAATGGTAATTTTTTTAAACTTCCTTGGTATAGCTTTAATAAATTTTAATATAAGTTCTTCTGAAGTTTCTTTAATAGCAAAAACACCTAATTGCTGAGTCCAAGCTGGCGGGTAAATATATTTTATAAAATACTTTTGCCTCCAAGGCAGCGGCATAACAGCTTCATAATCATTTAAAACCAATATATCCCAATTGTCTGCTACAATATCTAAATACCAACTATAGGCATAAATTCTCGAATTAAATGATTTTTCAATACAAGAATCGTATTTTTCAGTATCTATTTCATTTCTTTTTAAATACCGAATCATACCAATTCCTTTACCATTTTCCTATAAATTACTTTCCACCCTTCCCATATTCCTTTATTACTTATGGTATCATTATGTAAAAGTGATATAAATGTTCCTTTCACTTTTTTTACTTCATCAATTAACTTTAAAATAGTAGCAAAACTATCTTTGTTACATAATCCCATATGAACCTTAAGTGCACCATCCATAAAAGCAAATGGAAAGACTTTTAAAGGGGTTTGTATTTCAAAATCTAAATCGTAAAAATAAAATGGCGTACAAGTACTTGCTCTAAATCCAACTTGCTTTGCGTACCCCATTGTATGATCTTCTAAAATATCTAAATCTAACAATGTTTGATATGTTTCAGGTATTGAAAATCTTAAATAATGCTGACGAGAAAACTTCACTGGTGTATTAATAATTTGTTCCAGTCTAATTTTTTCTTTTTTTAACATCCCCTCATCTTTTAATGTAAAGTATGAAGGATGTAACCCAACTTTTACATAGTCAGCTAGTGATTTTAATAACGATTTATACGTGCTATTCGAGGAAGATACATTTTTATCAAAAGTTGTATAATCACCCAATGAAACAAAAAATAATGTCTCAATTTTATATTTTTTATGAATTCTTAATATTTCATTATAGGTGTCAAATGGATCTTTTTTAAAATTTAATATTGTTAAAAACCTATTCCAAAAATTTACCACCCGTAATTGAAAAATATCATTTGCAAATCCACCAATTGTCCGAACAATTCCTTTATTTTTATAGGCATATGCAACATCAACATCAAATGTTGACATGTATTTAAACCCTCTTGATTTATAGTTATAATTAGGGAAATGTTTTTTTAGTAAATCAAGTAATTTATATGCCCAAATATCAACAATAGGTTTTTCTAAAAAGTTATTTTTAAAGGCTATACTTTCTTGAGCCGGAAATCGTTCATGCTCATCTTGAACATGAGGTAGATATTCTTCATACCTCGAAATTAAATAAAATCCTGCAGCAAAAATATCAAAAGGAATAGTTGATTTTTCTCCTGTTGGAAAAAAACAAGCCACATCGTCCCATTTTAAAACATTAATTTCAATATCATTTATTCCCTGTTCAAATAATAAATCGTTACTTCTAATAAAAAATTCAGTTCCTAAAGGAGCTTTCGAATACGAAATTTTTGGACCACTATGTGCAACAAATTCTTCAACCTTAGTGGTAAATGAAACTGGAATTTGGAGAATTCTAATAAAATAATGTTTGAAAATATATTTTAATCGAGGTGTAATTTTATTTGTATAAACCAGTAACATCTTTATCGTATGCTTTAAAGTAAATTTTCATCTGCGAAGCTAAAATAATCATTTTCGGTAATAATTACATGATCTAAAACTTTTATATCTAGAGTTTCTCCTCCTTTAAATAATTTAGATGTTATTACCTTGTCGGCATTGCTAGGCTGTAGCTTTCCAGATGGGTGATTGTGACATAAAATTATAGCTGTAGAATATAATTCAATTGCTTTTTTTAAAACTATTCTACTATCTACTAAAGTACCTGTTAAACCACCTTTACTAGACTGGTACTTAAAAAGCACTTTATTTGAATTATTTAAATAAATTATCCAAAACTCCTCATGTAACAACTCTCCAATTATGGGTTGCATTAATTTAAAAACATCCTTACTACAATTTATTTTAGGTAATATAAGAGCTTCTTCCAACCTTCTTCTTCTTCCCAATTCTAATGCTGTTATTATTGAAATGGCTTTAGCATCTCCAATTCCTTTAAATTTTTGTAAATCAAAAACCGAAAGTTTTCCTAATTTATTAAGGTTGTTGTCAACTGATGCTAAAATTCTTTTTGCCAAATCTACTGCACTTTCATTCCTACTTCCTGATCCAATTAATATTGCAATTAATTCAGCATCAGAAGGTACTTCTTTTCCTTTTAGCAATAATTTTTCTCGTGGTCTATCGTCTTCAGCCCACAATTTTATTGACAACGTTTTTTCATAACTCATAAACAATATTTTTTTTTCAAAGATAAGAGTAATATCTTTGTATCAATTCTTGGACATGAATAATTTATTAGCTGCTTCATTTTCAGAATTATAAAAACTCTAATTAGAGTAAATACTCTTAATGTATGAAAATTATTATTGTAGGTGCAGGGGATGTTGGATTTCACTTAGCCAAACTCCTGTCTTTTGATGCTCAAGACACTTATCTCGTAGATCTGGATGGGGAACGTCTTGAATATGCAAGTAGTCACATAGATGTTATCACAAAAAAAGGTGATGCTACTTCCATTAAACTTCTTAAGGAAATTAACATTGATAAAGCCGATATTTTTTTAGCTGTAACTGAGTCTCAAAACACCAATTTTACTATTTCTGTAATAGCTAAAAAATTGGGTGCAAAAAAAACTATCGCACGTATTTCAAGCCACGAATTCATTCAAAATTCAGAAATTGATTTTACTGAATTTGGTATAGACAGTATGATTTCTCCGGGTGAATTAGCAGCCGATGAAATTAAAATGTTGCTACACCAATCAGCTTTTAACGATACCATTCAATTTGAAAATGGCACCCTAAATATTTTAGGTAGCACTTTAGAATACAATTCACCTCTTATCAATTTAACCGTACAAGAAGCACGTGAAAAATTTACCGACGTTCAGTTTATTACTATTGCAATAAAACCTGAAAATAGTGATGAGACTATTATTCCAAGGGGAAATACAATTTACAAGGCTAACGACCAAATTTACTTTTCAACTCCTAAAGAAAGTATTAAAAAATTATACACTTTAATGGGTAAAACTCAATTTGGAGTAAAAGATGTAATGATTTTAGGTGGAAGTAAAATTGGTGTGAAAGCAGCTCGAAATTTATGTGACACTTTCAATATTAAGTTAATTGAAATTAAGCAACAAAGAGCCTTTGAAGTAGCTGAAAAAATACCTAATGTACTAGTTATTAAAGGGGACGGAAGAAATGTTGAGCTTTTAGAAGAAGAAAACATTGCTGGTATGGATGCTTTTGTTGCAGTTACTGGCGACTCGGAAACTAATATTATGTCTTGCCTAGTTGCAAAATCTAAAGGTGTTAAAAAAACCATTGCTTTGGTTGAAAACATGGATTACATTAATATTTCTCAAACAATTGGAATTGATACTTTAATAAATAAGAAATTATTAGCTGCGAGTGCTCTTTTCAAACATGTACGAAAAGGTGAAGTTTTAAAGTTAGCAAACTTACATAACGTAGATGCTGAAGTTTTAGAATTTTTAGTAAAAGAAAACTCTCCTGTAACTAAAAATATTGTTAAAAATATTAAACTTACAAAAAAGGCTGTTTTTGGAGGCGTAATTAGAAATGGTGTTGCACTAATGACTTTTGGTGATTTTCAAATACAAGCTGGTGATAAAGCTGTTGTTTTCTGTTTACCTGAAGCTATTCACAAAGTTGAAAAACTATTTAACTAATAATGAAACAACTTAACCTCAAAATTATCATCAGTATTTTAGGATTAACCTCTATGATGAACGGGTTGTTTATGCTAATTGCTGTTCCTTTTAGCGTATACCATAATGAGCCTGAACAATGGGGTATTTTAACCGCTGGTATTACAACTATTTCTCTTGGTTTTTTATTATGGATTTTTAACAGAAAAGCTAAAAAGAATTTAGGAAAAAAAGAAGGATACATGATTGTAACCTTGGGTTGGTTAATGTTATCGTTTACAGGAACATTGCCTTATGTTTTCACAGAAACCATCCCTAATTTCACCAATGCCTTTTTTGAAACAATTTCAGGATATTCCACAACAGGATCTTCTATTTTAAAAGATATTGAATCAATGCCAAAAGGAATTCTTTTTTGGAGAAGCGCTACCCACTGGATAGGTGGTATGGGTATTATTGTATTAGCTGTTGCCATTTTACCTTTACTTGGAATTGGTGGAATGCAGCTATTTATGGCGGAAGCTCCAGGCCCTTCTGCTGATAAAATGCACCCACGAATTACCGAAACTGCAAAACGTCTTTGGTTAATATATTTCTCATTAACGTTCACTGAATTCTTTTTATTGAAAGCTGCAGGAATGACTTGGTTTGATGCAATAAATCATGCAATGGCAACTATGAGTACAGGTGGATTTTCAACTAAAAATGCAAGTATTGCCCATTACAACGGAATGCCCTTAATACAATATATTATTACAGCATTTATGTTTGTAGCTGGAACCAACTTTGTTCTTACTTATTTTGCTTTAAAGGGTAAAATTTACAAAGTATTTAGAAGTGAAGAATTTAAGTATTACTTTTCTGGCATTATTGTTTTCACGGTTGTCATTGCTGTAATAATTATTAATTTTCAAGATCCAAATTTAATAACTAGTATTGAACATCCGAAACCTTGGGGAGAAACTGAAAGTGCCTTCAGGCATGCAGCTTTTCAAGTTGTTTCAATAGCGACTACAACAGGCTTTGTAACTGCTGATTTTACAATGTGGAATTCATTAGCCACTATGCTTATTTTTTCGCTGTTTTTTATTGGTGGTTCAGCAGGTTCAACAAGTGGTGGTGTAAAAATTGTAAGGCACATTGTTATTATGAAAAACAGTGTGCTAGAATTTAAGAAATTATTGCATCCTAATGCCATAATTCCTATTCGATACGATGGCACAGCAATACCAAAAAATATTGTATTTAATATTCTTTCCTTTTTTGTTATATATATGGGAATTTTTATTTCAGGTTCAGTTATTTTAACTTTTTTAGGGTTAGATTTTGAATCGGCAATTGGAGCAACTACTTCATCATTAGGAAATATTGGGCCTGCAATTGGAAGTGTGAGTCCTGTTAATAATTTTGCGCATTTGTCAGATTCAGCAAAATGGTTTTGTTCATTTTTAATGGTAATAGGCAGGTTAGAACTATTTACAGTTTTAATATTGTTCACTCCTTTTTTCTGGAAAAAAAATTAAAGTTATAATCCTAATATTTTTTTTCCTTCCTCACTAATTAAAGCTGTTGACCATTTTGGTTCAAAAACTACAGTTACATTCGTTTTTATTGTTGAATATTTTTTTGCAATAGTTGTTTTAATGTTTGAAATAATAGTTTCACCTAACGGACAAGAAGGTGTTGAAAACGTTAAATTAATATCAATTTCATCAACTCCGTTATATCTTAATTCATAAATCAATCCTAAATCTACAATGTTAATTTCTATTTCTGGGTCCATTACATTTTTAAGCAATTCTAAAACTTCCAGCTCAAATTGTGTGATTTTTTCGTTAGTCATTTTCAATAGATTTTATTTTATGGTTTATCATTTTAAACACGTTTAAATTGTATAAAACAGCAACAATTAACAATACATAACTTCCTATATTCAACATTAAAACTTCATTAAAAACAAACCCCAGTAAAAAGAAAACTATAAATATAAAGTAGAGTATAAACTGTATGTTCGCTACTTTTTCAGAATATAGTTCTCTGGGTAATGGTGTTTTTGTTTTGCCAACTAAATTTTTATACTTATTTAACCAAACTATAAAAGGAAGTGTTTTATAAGTTTGACCGAGTATTAAAGTGGTTATCAAACCAAAAATAATTGAAAAACCATAAAATGTAATAACCCGGTAAACAAACTCAGATTCAAATGTTGTCTTTAAAATAATAAATCCAATCAATAGTATGGGTAGAAAAATGGCTGCAATAGCAATTATTGAATATTGCATACCTATATCTAATTTTTTACGCAAACGCTTCTTATATGAATCAAAAATGAAGGAAACAAAACATAAAACTCCAACAACAATAAATAGTGGAATAAAAAAATCTACAATCAGATTTTGAATTAAGAACCAATTTAATAATCCCAAAATTAAACCGGCATTTATAAGATAATAAGAATAGCTTAATTTAGTTTCATTTAACTCGTGAGAAATTAAAAACATAGGAATTAAAGTAGCTCCTACTCCAATAATTAATAGCAAAAACCATCCTATTAACCCAATTGTTGCATGAATTTTTAAATAGTGAAGATGAACTTCAGTTAAAAAATTAAACTTAAAATTTAAAGCAATAATTGTTCCTATTAATCCTGTAATCAACAACCAAAAAACTGCAGTAATTACAAATGTAGATTTAATATTTTTTAAGGAAAATTTTATATATGTTAAACCAATATTTGCAATAAATAACAATAGTGAAAAAAACATACAAACTGAAGAATAAGGCAATAATGTGGTGTAAGCCCCTACCCAAAAAGAATATGATAAAAACAATATGCTTACTGCTAAAAACCAAAAAGTAATTTTAGCCAATTTTTCACTGAACAACGTAGTTTCAAAAACCACAGGTACCAATTGATATAAAGCACCAAAAACTATCATTGTTGCCCAACCTAAAACTGCAATATGTGTAATTGCAACCAATTTTGCATTAAAATATGCCTTTAATAAATTAGTGTCAGCTAAAATCAATACTACAGCAAGAATTAACAAATTGAAAGCTCCATATATAAAATGAGGAATTACAACATTGCTTGAAGGAGCATTATTTGTTTTTAAACCATTCATTTTTGTTTTCTAATAAGTAATTGAATATGGTTTTCTGAAATTTTATTGTATAATATTTCAAACTTTCGCTCCTTTAATTCTGGTAATAAAAACTGTGGAACTTTTTTATGATCAACCAGCAAACAAAAACCTTCTTGCATATTCTCAAGTTTTTCTAAAATAGTAGTCATAGGTTCTGGCATTTCTAAGTGACGAACATCTACATATTCCATTTTCCCAATGTTTGTTTTATACACATCATCAAAATTATTTTCTGAAATACTATTACTATTTTCATCTTCCAAATTAAAGCTACCACATGTTTTTTGAAAATACGTATAAACTAACTCATTTTTACGAATTACTTCAGAAGTAAACCCTTTAGATTTTAAAACATTGATTAAAGGAATTGGTTCAAACGTATTTATAATTTCTAAAGTTTGATTTTCATTTAAGATTTTTATTTTCTTCATTATTTCTTTAAATGGATCCGTTCCACTCGCAATTAAAGAACGAACATCAAAACTTAGCATATTACTTTTATCCATAATAACAGTATTTTCCTTCGTAGAAATAGCAGAATCATTTTCAACTTCAAAACCTATTTCTTTCAGTTTATTTAAAAATTCCTGAACAGTTACGCCTCCAATTCTTGCAGCATCAGCAACAGTAACTCTTGGAGCTAAAGCTTTTCGTAATAGTGGAATCTTTAATTTTTTAAAATGTGGATTTAGAGAAGCAATAGCATCAACAACTTCAGAATTCTCTTTTATTAAAGTTGAAATTTTTGTATTTATTGTTACCAACACCTTATTTAGATTTTGTCTAAACAAAGATATATAAATTTAAAAGACTCTTTTATCTTTTAACACGAAATTAATGCAACAAATCTTTCATTTTTTCAAAATCTAACCCACCATAATTCCCAGAACTCATTAGTAACAAAGCTGCGTTGTCAAAATTTTGATCGAATAAATATTCTTTAAAATCAGTTGGTTTAGTATATACAATTAAATCTTCTCTGTTTAAAGCATCTATGATTTGCTGTTCCGAGACTTTGTTAAGTTTTTTTATTTCAACAGCTTGAGGAGAATAAAACACTACGGCAATATCCGCTTTATCTAAGGCACCTTTATATTCTTTTAAAAAATCGGCATTCAAACTACTATAGGTATGTAGTTCTAAACAAGCTATTAGTTTTCGGTTAGAATATTGATTTTTAACAGCTTTCGTAGTGGCTTTAACTTTACTTGGTGAATGGGCAAAATCTTTAAATACAACTGTTGAATTATTTTCTGCAATTTTCTCTAATCGTTTGCTAGCGCCTTTAAAGGTAACAATAGCCTCGTAAAACTCATCCTCACCTATTCCCATATGTTGGCAAATCAATTTTGCGCCAGCCATATTTTGTAAATTATGTTTTCCAAATATTTCTAGTGGCAATTCGCCATCAGAGGTATTTATATAAGTAATTCCATTTCTTATTGAATAATCAGGGGTTGTATAGGGATACTTTTTTATTGGATTTTTGGATTTCTCGACAACTGATTTTACAATGGAATCTTCATAATTGTAAACCATAATTCCGCCATTTGTAAGAGAATCAGTGAATATTGAGAACTGCTCAACATAATTCTCAAATGTTGGAAATACATTAATATGATCCCAGGCAATTCCACTAATTAGTGCAATATTTGGTTTGTATAAATGAAATTTAGGACGCATATCAATAGGTGAACTCAAATACTCATCACCTTCCAACACCATAAATTCATTTTTATCAGTTAGATGTACCATGGTTTCAAAACCTTCTAATTGAGCTCCAACCATATAATCTACATTAACCTGATGGTAATTCAACACATGTAAAATCATTGAAGTAATGGTTGTTTTCCCATGAGATCCGCCTATTACAACTCTGGTTTTATCTTTAGATTGCTCATATAAAAATTCAGGGTATGAATAAATTTTAAGTCCTAGTTCTTTTGCTTTTAACAACTCTGGATTATCAGGTTTTGCGTGCATCCCTAAAATAACTACATCAATATTGCTTGAAATCTTTTTTTCAAACCATCCAAACTGCTTTGGTAATAACCCTCTTTTTGCAAGTCTTGATTTTGATGGCTCAAAAATAGTATCGTCACTTCCTGTTATAGTATAACCTTTTTGATATAATGCAATAGCAAGGTTGTGCATAGCACTTCCTCCAATAGCAATAAAATGTATATTCATTTTTAAAAATTAGTTATGTAAATGTACAAATTACCGACAGAATTGAGTTAAAAATGAAAAGAATTAAAATATTTGAAAAATTTACTAATAAAACCAGTTGCAATTAGAAAATCAAGTAATAACTTTTAAATTGAATTCATAAAAAAACACCAACATTATCTTATTGTTGGTGTTTTTTTTAAATAAAATCAAATTTTTAAATTATCCACATTTAGAGTGTCCACAACTTTTACATTTTAAACATCCTTCTTCATAAATTAACCCTTCCGGATCACCACATTCAGGACATTTTTTATCAACAGCTTCCGTGCCATCTTGAACAAATTGCTTTAATGTACGCGCAATACCATTTTTCCAAGTATTAATATTTTCGTCATACATATTTAAATTATTAATTAAATCTACCACATATTGTATTGGCATTCCATGACGCAACACTCCTGAAATTAACTTTGCATAATTCCAGTATTCTTTATCAAAAGTTCTTGATAAACCTTCTAAAGTTACTTTATATCCTTGCTTATCCTCAAATTGGAAATCGTATCTTGTATTTCCACCTTCATCCTTATTTTTAATAACCCAACCTTGTTCAAGCCAAGTTGGTAATAAAAAGGCCTCTTCTAATTTACCTGTAAAAATTTCGTAAGGTTGGTTGTTAATTAATCCAACAACAGCAACCCACTTATCATAGTCATTTTGGAAACGAACAACTTTTGCTTGAATTTTTTTAGGGCGCTTAGGGAAAATAGTTTCAGCAAAACAACCATCTTTTTTAGGTTCTTTTTTATCATCGCTTGCAACTAAAATTCCACTTCTTGAACCATCACGATATACGGTAATTCCTTTCAAGCCTTTTTTCCAAGATTCAATGTAAATATCACCTACCAAATCAACAGAAACATCATTGGCTAAATTTATTGTAGAACTAATTGAATGGGTAGTATATTTTTGAACCAAAGCTTGCATTTCAACACGCTTAACCCAATCAATTTCAGGCGCAGTAGCACCTCTGTAAGGACTTTTAGAAATATCAGTTTCACCGGTTACTTCCATCCATTTTTTCAACTTGTTGTGGTAAACATCAAACTCTTCAAAAGCATCTCCCAAATCATCAACATAGGCAACTTTAGCATTTGTATCATCCTGATTTACTTTTCTTCTTCGTTTGTATGATAATAAGAAAACAGGTTCTATTCCTGATGAAGTTTGCGCCAACATACTTAAACTTCCAGTTGGTGCCACTGTACTAATAGAGATATTTCTTCTACCATACTTCATCATTCTTTTATAAATATCAGGAAATTCCTTTTCAATCATTTGAACAAATTCAGAATATTGTTCAATTTCAGGATTGAATACTTTAAATTTTCCACGAGTAATTGCCATATCAATACTACTATCAAATTCACCTCTAAATTTGGTTTTCATAATATCATCAACTACTGAAATAGCTTCATCAGTATCAAATTTAAGCCCTAAAGCCGCAACTGCATCAGCTAATGCTGTAAAACCTAGTCCTGTTCTTCTTCCGGTTTTTCCAGTTTTGTATAATAATTTCCAGGTATCAATTTCAACTTGTTTAATGTCAATAGGTTCATCATCGTGCATTATTTTGTTGAAAATTTTATCAACTGCTTCTAATTCTAAATCTACCAAGTCATCCATTAAACGTTGTGTTTCATATACTACTTTATAAAACTTTTTAAAATCAAATGTTGCTTTATCAGTAAACGGATTATCAACAAAACTATATAAGTTAACAGCAATTAAACGGCAACTATCTCCCCCTTGCATAGCAATCTCAGAACAAGGGTTTGTAGAACTATTTTTAAATCCTGGATATACTGATGATGTTGAATAATAGTGTTGTCGATCCCAAAATATTAATCCGGGTTCGGCAGTGTTATGCGCACATTTTATTATGGTTTCCCATAATTCTTTAGCCTTTATGGTTTTTGTATATTTTGGTTTTTCACTATCAACAGGCCAGCGTAGATTATAATCACCATCATTAATTACCGCTTGCATAAATTCATCTGATAACCTAATTGAAATATTTGCCCCAGTAATTTTGGTTAAATCTTGTTTTATAGTAACAAAATCCTCAATATCAGGATGTGCAATATCCATTGTTAACATTAATGCACCTCTTCTACCATTTTGGGCAACTTCTCTAGTGGTATTTGAAAAACGATCCATAAATGATACAGCCCCAGTCGTAGTTCCTGCTGAATTTGATACAGAAGCACCATTTGGACGTAAATTTGATAAATCAACTCCTACTCCACATCTTCTTTTAAATAATTGGGCTAATTGTTCATCTGTATGAAAAATACCTCCATAAGAATCATACACAGGAGGCACAACTACACAATTTGACAATGACGCGATTACATTATTATTTCCTAATGAAGACATTACACTTCCTTGCGGAATGGTATATTTAAAATCTTTAAACAATTCAAAAATGGATTCTTCCGATAAAGAAGTACGTTCTTTCCCATATTCAGATAATTCTTCTTTATCTTTTTCTACGGCATCATATTTTTTCTCTATTCGAGCAAATTCTTTTGCCATTCTTCTATGCATTTCTTCTGGTGAAGACTCTATAAAGTCGCCACTTTTTGATTTCATAGCGTACTTGTTCATCCAAGTTGTAGCAGCAAGTTCATCACCATTAAAATAGGTTAAACACCTCTCTAACACCTCATTATAAGTTAACGTTTTTGGAAATACTAATTCTTCTGTCATAATCGTAAAGCAAATTGTTTAGTTGGTTAATTGAGGTATTAAAAATATATAATAATAAACCTATTTTATTTTAAATTTGAATTAGTTATCTACATTTTATTGTTGAAAAGTTTGTTTCAACTCTTTTTTTTCAATTATATTGCAATTCAAAGTACTTATACAATGTGCGAAAAAGATTATTTACAAGACTTTACAAAAAGTAAATCTAATTTAAATACACCTGCAAAACTTAATTTACTTAGTGGATTATCTGGAATTTTAATTGGCATATATGCTTTTATTGGTGCTTTTGTTGGAAATTATTTAATTAATTCTTATCAAAATAATGAAAACAGTATTGCCTTATTACCAATTTCTTTTTTTGAAATTTTATTAGCTGGAGTCGCATTAATCATTTTACTTCTGTCTTTGATTACAGCTTTTTTATTAGCAAGAAAAAAAGCAAAAAATAATAACGAAAATTACATTATAGAAATCAAAAGACTGCTGAAGCGTTTTATTGTACCCTTTATTACAGGTGGTTTATTTAGTATCATATTATATCAGTACAACTTAATTGGTTTAATTTTACCTTGTACTCTTATATTTTATGGAATTGCCTGCATAAGTGTTAGTAAATTTAGATTTGGAAATATTTATTATTTGGGAATTACCAATATAATTATTGGATTAATTGCAACGCAATTTATTGAGTTTAGTTTGCATTTTTGGGCATTAGGTTTTGGAGTTACTCATATTATATATGGATTGCTACCAAACAAAAGTGATGGTGAATGAATTTAGATAGAAAACTGTAAATATTTATTAAAAATTAATTTCTCTTTTTATAATTTTTTTTCGTTCTGTAATTTTCTAACTAAATACTCCAGCCCATTTAATTTCAACTCATAAACCAAACTGAGCATATCCCCTAATTTTCCTTTTGGAAATCCCTTATTATTGTACCAAACAATATAATGTTCGGGTAAATTGATTAAATAATTGCCTTTATATTTGCCATAAGGCATTTTAGTATTTGCTAATTTCTCTAATAAGTGCTGTTGTTTACTTTCCATCAACATAATCTTGTAAATAACTAAAGCGTTTTGTTAATTTTCCGTTTTCAGTCATTTTTGCTCTTTCTAAAACACCATCATTATCATTATTAAAAAATGCGGGAATTACATATTTGGAAAAACTATCTCCAAAGCCTTCTGATGCATCTTTTGGTAATTCACAAGGTAAATTATCAACAGCCATAACTGCAATTATATTTTTTTTTGTGTAATCATCTTCAGTTTCAGTAAATGGATTATAACCATAAATAGGTTCAGCTATAGTTGACGCTCTAAGTGTTGAAGCCACAGGCCCATCAATATCACAACTTATATCAGCTACCACTTTAATATTAAAATTAGATTGTTTGGCATTTTCACGTGTAAAAATATACGGTGCTCCTGCACCATAAAAATGACAAGCTATATATATCTCTGAAACCTGAGCAAAACGCATAAAATCACTTTCATATTCAGAAGGATTATTAAAAAAATCAAACATATCAATTACTCGTCCATCTTTTCGCTTGTTATAATCTAACACATCAATTTGAACATAAACCGGTTCATTAAAAGTAGCTGTTAAATAATCTTCAACACTAACTTCTTTTAACCCCATACCATCAAGCATTTCTTTAGCACCATTACTAACCCTTCCTTTTCCAGTTAATACAATTTTAATAGCAGGAAGCTTTATTTTTTTCAATGCTGAAATTAAATCTGGTTGATGTGCAAAATTTTCGGCTTTTGGCAGTTCAAATAAATTACATTTTAAACCATACGTTCTAAAAGCATTAAATGCCCCAACAATCCCGGCATATCTTCCAAATGCTACAACACGAATTTCTTTTTGATTAGTAATAGTTTCATGGTCAAATAACGAAATGTTTTTTTTCAGAACAGCCTGCAATAATTTTCTATTGTATGGTTGTTTCTTTATAGTATGTGAAAAGAAAAAATATTTTTTATTGGGAATTAAATTATCAATTGGAACTTCTTTAACACCCAATAACACATCACAATCTGATACATTATCAACAACTTCAAAACCCTCTGAAATATATTCTTCATCCTTAAACGTTCTAATAGCTGAACTTTCAATTTTGATTTCCAACTCAGAAAATCTCTTAATTAATTCTTTACATTTTTTAGGAGAAAGTACAACTCGTTTATCAGGTGGATTTTTACATTCTTTTATAATGCCTATTTTCATGTGTTTATTTTTATTACTTTGTATTGGCCACAGCAAACATCCTTAATATAATTATTCCTTTAAGTATTAAGAGTTTTCTATGGAGGTTTTATTTAATTAGGTATAAAATTTGCGACTAATATATATGTATTTATAAGATATAACAAATTAGTTAGTTGAATAGTAATTTTTTCATAAATTTGCCATCCTACAAAAAAGATCTTTGAATTATTGGGGACGACTGGTTTTGACTGCAAGGTCAATTAAACTAGAAGCATGCCGAGTTATGAAATAGCACTCGTAAATCTCAATTTCAACATTTTAAACGGCGAAGATAACTACGCTTTAGCTGCATAATCTGAATTATAGTAAGATTAGCCTCGTTGCACTAGGTGCAAAAGCTAAATGCTCCCTGAAAGCCTTGGTTAGCGGCGATCAATTTAGGAGCATCGTAAAAGTTAACATAGAAATGCTATTGTTTTGTTAGCATTTTGAAACTAAAGAAACTAAGTTTTAAGTAGGCTGTTTTCGGTCAGCTTATTATCGAAAATAAATCGAAAACTAAGCATGTAGAAACTACTTTGGTTGCTTGTTTGGACCCGGGTTCGATTCCCGGCGTCTCCACTGCATTATTCCCAAGAATAAATTTTTATTGTTGGGAATATTTTTTTACAAATAAATAGTAATAAAGGAGTACAAATAGATTTCATATTCAAAGTATTAAAGTAAATCTAAAGGACTTTTAATTTTTGAGATGGTAGAATTTGCAACGTGTGTATATATCATGGTTGTATTTAGATTATTATGTCCCAATAATTTTTGAATAATACGTACATCTGTACCGTTTTCTAATAAATGGGTAGCAAAGCTATGCCTCAGAGTGTGAACTTTCACTTTTTTTGTTATTCCTGTTTTTTCAATAGACTTCATTAAAATTTTTCTGATACTTGAAGCAGAGTATTGTGGGGATTTTTGACCTTCAAAAAGATAGATTTTGGGATTATATTTTAAAAAATAATCTCTTAGCAATTTCAATAAATTGTCTGATAACATAATGGTTCGGTCTTTTTTACCTTTTGCTTGTCTAATAAACACAACCATTCTATCACTGTCGATATCTGTAATTTTTAAATTTATTAACTCACTTATTCTCAATCCCAACCCATAAATTGTTGTTAATATCGCCTTATGTTTCAAATTTTTCGTTTCATATAACAAGCACTTTACTTCATTCAGAGATAAAATATCTGGCAACTCTCTAGGACTTCTTGATGGATATATAACGGATAAGTCAATACTCCGTCTAAAACATTCTGAGTAAAATTTTTTGATAGATCCTAAAAACTGTTTTTGTGAGGAATGAGAATATTTTTTTTCCTGAATTAAGGTGATACAAGACCTAATAATTTCTTTATTGGATAATTTAATTAGGTTTTTTTCTGTATAATTAAATCGATTTACAAATTGAAGCATAAAGTTTGAATAAGAACTAATTGTACTAGAACTATATCTCTTTAATTGCAAAATAGTTTCATATTTTTTTATAAGGTGTGGAATAACTAAAAATTTATTGGTTGTTATAAACTTACAAAAAAGGTTTGTAATAACCCATTTATCAATTTAAAATTAATACTTTTTATGTATATTCGTTATATACGAACGTTGTGTGTCAGCAG